>MDTA01112108.1_pt1 | contig 10771 bp, 8 predicted proteins | sample 811151 | NCBI WGS metagenome assembly MDTA01 (sample SAMN05326648, study PRJNA326480) | marine metagenome | isolation source: seawater | place: Indian Ocean: South | collected 2010 | reverse complement strand
TACTCATCTTGTAGGTATGACAAGATATGTATTTATCACTGGTGGTGTAGTATCATCCCTAGGAAAGGGTATTGCATCTGCCTCCCTAGCATCCTTGTTTAAGCTCAGAGGGTTAAATGTCTCACTTCAAAAACTCGATCCCTATATTAATTTAGACCCCGGCACAATGAGCCCCATTCAGCATGGAGAGGTTTTTGTAACAAGGGATGGCGCAGAAACTGATCTTGACTTAGGTCACTATGAGCGTTTCGTTGGTATTGAGATGTCACAAGACAGTAACGTGACCGCTGGTCGAGTTTACTCAAATGTTATTAATAAAGAGAGGAAAGGTGATTATTTAGGTAGTACAGTACAAGTAGTTCCGCATATAACTGATGAGATTAAAAAACTCATTATTGTAGGTGCAAAAAAATCTGATATTGCATTTGTTGAGGTTGGCGGCACAGTGGGTGATATTGAATCATTACCTTTTTTAGAATCAATAAGACAGTTTGGACTGGAACTTGGACCGAAAAATTCATTATTTATACACCTAACATTACTACCATATATAGCTGTTACAAAAGAAATAAAAACAAAACCAACACAGCACTCGGTGAAAGAGTTAAGATCGATTGGAATTCAGCCAGACATTCTTTTGTGTAGATCAAGTAATTTCATTGATGAATCAATCAAAAAGAAAATAGCTCTATTTACAAATGTTTGTAAAGAGGCGGTTTTTTCTGCTGAGGATGCTTCTTCTATTTACGATATTCCAATTATGCTTAAAAAGCAAAAAATGGATGACTTTATAATAAAGAAAATGAATCTTAAAAAAAATAAATCTAACATTAAACCATGGACCGAATATAAGCAAAAAGTCAAAAAATGTTGTAAAAATGTTAAAATTGCAATGATTGGTAAATATGTTGATTTAGAAGATTCATATAAATCTTTAAATGAGGCATTATATCATGCTGGGATTATAAACATGCTCAAAGTTGATATTGAGTATATAGATTCCGAGAGTATAAAAAAATCTACAATCAATTCTTTGGGAATGATGGATGGTATACTGGTACCAGGTGGATTTGGTAATCGTGGAATTGAGGGAAAGATTTTGGCCGCAGAATATGCTAGAGTGAATAACATACCTTACTTTGGTATCTGCTTGGGTATGCAAATATCTGTTATTGAGTATGCAAGGAATGTCATTAATTTGAAAAAAGCAAATAGTACTGAATTTGATATCAAAACTAATAACCCAGTAATTGCCTTAGTAGATGAGTGGCGTGACTCTAAAGGAAAAAAAATTATAGTAGACAAGTCCAATTATGGTGGCACTATGAGGTTAGGTGCTCAAAAATGTAATATTCATAAAGATACATTAGCACACAGAATGTATCGAAAATCTTCAATCGACGAAAGGCATAGACATAGATATGAGGTAAATAGTAATTTCATTAAATTTTTCAGAAATAGTGATTTAATTTTTAGTGGGAAATCAGCAAGAGAAGGCCTCATGGAAATTATTGAAATTAAAAATCACCCTTGGTATCTTGGGTGTCAATTTCACCCAGAGTTCACATCCTCTCCCTTGAGAGGACATCCATTATTTAATGGCTTTATTCAGGCAAGTTTTAGAGGAAAAATATAAATGCTCAGTATTGGTAAAGAGAAAAACTTAACACTAATATCAGGCCCATGTGCTATAGAATCAGAGCAACTTTGCATGTCGGTAGCCGAGAGACTTGTAAGAATTACTGAAAAGCTTCCTATTTCTTATGTATTTAAAGGATCGTTCGATAAAGCGAATAGAACTTCATTATTATCTAAAAGAGGTATTGGCATGGAGGAGGGTTTGAGAGTTTTAGAGAAAATTAAATCAGAATTCGATATTCCTGTTCTTACAGATGTTCACGAAGATACACCGGTTGACGAAGTGGCAAGTTGTGTTGATATTTTGCAGACCCCTGCTTTTTTATGTAGACAAACAAATTTCATCTTAAGAGTATCATCAACGCTAAAACCAGTTAATATTAAAAAAGGACAATTCTTGTCCCCTAGAGAGATGAAGAGTGTTGTTGATAAAGCAAAATCTACAGGTAATGATCAAATATATGTGTGTGAGAGAGGAGTTAGTTTTGGCTATAATAATCTTGTATCAGATATGAGGTCACTTGTTATTCTTAGAGAAACTGGTTGCCCAGTTATTTATGACGCATCTCATTCTGTTCAACAACCTGGCGGAGACACATTAGAGTCTGGAGGTGAGAGTGAATATATACCTGCTCTTGCTAAAGCAGCTACAGCAGTCGGAATAGACGCAATATTTATAGAGACACATCCGAATCCGTCTAACGCACACAGTGATGGCAAGAATTCTCTTCACCTGAATAAGATGGAAGATTTGTTGAATTCAGTAGTGAGTATTAATGAAATTGCTAAGAGATAAGAAATGACTAATATTAAAATGGTTCATGCCCGTCAAATTTTAGATTCTAGAGGGAACCCTACGGTTGAATGTGACATAATACTCAGCTCCGGTCATATTGGTAGAGGTGTTTCTCCGTCTGGGGCTTCAACTGGTAAGTTAGAAGCCATCGAGTTAAGAGATAATGATAAAAAAAAATTCAATGGTAAATCTGTTCTTACAGCAGTAAATAATGTAAATACAACGATAAAGAAAAAAATTATTGGCAAAAACTTTGAAAATCAGAAAGACTTTGATGATGTTCTCATAGAATTAGATGGTTCTGATAACAAAAAAATATTAGGTGCTAATGCAATACTGGCAACGTCATTAGCTTTTTGTGAAGCGAAAAGTAAATTTGATGAAGTGGAACTTTTCCAAGCATTTGGAGACTGTACTTCTCTTCCAGTTCCTCTCATGAATATCCTTAACGGAGGTGCGCATGCTAACAACAAATTAGACTTTCAAGAATTTATGATCATACCTATCAACTTTTCATCTTTTTCTGCAAGTCTTCAGGCAGGGTGTGAAGTTTTCCACTCATTGAAGAATCTACTAGCAAAACAATCACTTAGTACTGCTGTCGGAGATGAGGGTGGTTTTGCTCCTAATATTTCTTCAAATCAACAGGCTTTAGATATCATATCTGAATCGATTGAAATTGCGGGTTACACACCAGGAAAGGATATTTACCTTGGCTTAGATGTTGCGAGTTCGGAGTTCTTTAGTAATGATAAATATACATTAAATGATGGGGTTTATGATAGTTCTGATTTCTGTAAATATTTGAGTGAGTTATGTAATAGCTACCCGATAATAAGCATTGAGGATGGTATGGCTGAGGATGATTGGAATGGATGGAAGCAACTCACTGATAGCTTAGGAAATAAAGTTCAGCTCGTTGGCGATGACGTGTTTGTGACTAACCCCAAAATACTAAAAAAAGGTATTAATTCAGGGATAGCAAATTCAATACTTATAAAATTAAATCAAATAGGAACAGTTACAGAAACTATACAAACTATTGATATAGCAAAACAATCAGATTATTCATTTATTATTTCACATAGATCAGGTGAAACAGAGGATACAACCATTGCAGATTTGAGTGTTGGGACGGGATCTAATCAGATTAAGACTGGATCATTATCAAGATCAGATAGAGTTGCGAAATATAACCGTCTTTTGAGAATAGAGGAAAAACTTGGGAAAAATATGTATAATACCGCGAATATTTTTGAAAGGTGGCAAAAATGAAGTTATTCTATCTAACAGCAATTATATTATTCTCTCTTCTTCAGTATTCACTTTTAATATCTACTAATAGTGTTTTCTCATATTTGGATTATAAAAATCAACTAGATTCTAGAAATCAACAGATTGTTAAGATTCAAAATGATAGTAATGAGTTGAAGGAAATAATATCGAAATTAAATAGTAGCGATGAAGCTCTTGAAATATACGCTAGAGAGATTTTTGGCTACATAAAGAAAGATGAGATTTTTGTGCAGATAATCAAAAATGAAAGCGTTAACAACTGACGTACTTATATTAGCATCAGGAAAAAGTTCTAGATATATATCAAGAACAAAAAAGCAAAATATAAAAATTAATGGGATATCAATAGTTGATGTAGCTATTTCTAAATTTCTTGAATTCAAACAAATCAGAAATATTTATTTAATTACTAATGATTTATCTCTTGTTGGTAAATCTGAGTATAAAGCTAAATTAAAAGCTATTAAAGGTGGTTCCAGTAGGGCAAAATCTGTTTTTAATGGCTTGAAATATCTATCTAATAATAAACCACCAAAAAACGTTATAATACACGATGTCGTTAGACCAATTGTTGATAAGAAAGATATGAAGAATCTTATATCCTATATACCAAAAATTAAAACAGGCATTGGTTTTGGTTATCCATTAACTAATGCATTGAAGCAAGTTGGTAAAGATTATAAAATAAAGAAAAATATAAAAAAAGAGAATTATTTTGTATCTTTTACACCACAATTATTTAACTTTGATAAGCTTATAAAGTCATATAATAACGTAGTAGCAAAAAATATTGCAGTTGATGATGATCTTGAGGTTATGCATATAAATTCTTATGCTGTAAGAATTCTGAAATCATCTCCTTTTAACGTCAAACTGACGTATGTTGAAGATCTTGAAAAAATAAAACGAGTTATGAAAGTATTATGAAAGTTGGTATAGGAATAGATACTCACAAAATTGTTGACGGTGATTTCTTGATACTAGCTGGTGTCAAAATACCTAGTAATAAACGTATTTTAGCACATTCCGATGGTGATATAGTTTATCATGCAATTGCAGATGCGATATATGGATGTCTATCAATGGGAGATATTGGCGATCACTTTCCAGATTCAGATTCTTCAAATAAAGGATTAGATAGTTCTAAAATAATTAATCATGCTATTCAATCTTTATCTAATCGCGGCTTTCAAATAAATAATATTGATGTTGTAATATTATTGCAGACACCAAAAATATCTCAATATAAAATTAAGATGAAAGAAAATATTTCTAAGCTTACTAAATGTGACAGTGGAAACGTAAACATTAAAGCATCTACAAATGAAAATATGGGTTTTGTTGGTGAGGGTAAAGGAATATCATGCCATGCATTGGTTACCATCGAATAAATGAATAAAATTATAGGCCCATTAATTATAAATATAGATGGTTATAAATTAACCTCTGAGGAGACAGAGTTAATTAATAATCCACTCATTGGTGGCGTTATACTTTTTGAGAATAACTATGAAAACCATCAGCAAGTCATAGATCTTATTTCTAGTATTAAAGATATCAAGGATGATTTGATTGTTTCAATAGATCATGAGGGTGGTAGGGTACAGAGATTTAAAAAAAACTTTACAAATCTCCCTAGTTTCGAGTTTATATCTAGTATTAGAGATTCTGTAGAAAGAGAGAGATTAGCATTTTGTTCTGGATTCATCGCCGGTTATGAGCTGAATCAGATTGGCGTCAATCTAAACTACTCACCTGTCATTGACATTTCACACCCATCATCTAAATTACTTAAAGACAGAACTTTTGGAGCGAACCCAAACACTGTAATAAAGCTATCATTGGCCTATATTAAAGGTATTATAAAAGCAGGTGTTACACCAGTACTCAAACATTATCCAGGTCATGGTAGTGTCGACACAGACACTCACACACAACTTTGTAAAACTGAAGCAAGTTATCAAAGCTTATTAGAAAAGCACTTAAAACCTTTTATAGAAATTCTAAACTATTTTTCTATACCAATTATGACAAATCATGTTTTATATCAAAATATAGATAAAAAAATTTGTAGTTTTTCTCAAAAATTACTAAGGGATATACCGGATAAAATTTTTAAACCTAAACCAATCTTTATAAGTGATGATTTAGAAATGCATTCCGCCAAATATATTAATAATAAATTCATCCAATGCGACGAGCGCGTTCTCTTGGCATTAAAGGCTGGGTGTCAATATGTAATATGTACCTCAAAATTAGTCGAAAACATTAACGAATACAAGTCATCTTCTCACTATTTTATTGAGAATTATATATCTAACAGTATACTAGATTATAGACGACAAAATCATGTTAATATTAGTAAGCTAAATCTAATCTCGAAAGACGATGATGAAGTAGACTTATACAATGAAAACTTAGACTTAGTAGAGCGTTATAAAGATGGGTGAATTTTTTGATTTAATATCTTCAAGTGAAGTATCTTTTCAGATATTTCTAATTATAAGTTTCGGTTTTCTATTACTTATTATTAAAAACTGGATAATTAAATTTCTAACCGGTATCACAAAAAATACAACTAATGAATTTGATGATATTATTCTTGATTCCGTGAGTAAGCCATTTTCTTATTTGATAATTATTATAAGCTCTCTTCTTATATTTGATCGAGTTAACTTATATTATAATTACCTAGACTCTTTTGAGCCATCTTATTTCTTTTATAGTATTTTCCTGATACTAATTTCATTATCGCTAGTCAAATTTCTAGATAAGTATTATGAAAATAAATTATTTTTAAGAAAGTTGTCCAAACAAGATGACCCTGTTGTTGTAGAGCAAACTTACGAAATAACAATTAGAGTTTCTAAGATTATTATCATAGTTGTTACATTATTAATCTTGATGCAAGAATTTGGACTTAGTATATCAGGTCTTTTGGCATTTGGTGGTGTTGGAGGTTTAGTTGTAGGATTAGCTGCTAAAGATCTTTTATCAAATTTTTTCGGTGGATTAATGATTTATTTTGATAGGCCTTTTAAAGTTGGTGAATTTATTAAATCGCCTGATAGGAATATTGAGGGCATTGTAGAATCTATTGGCTGGAGATTAACTGTTGTTAGAACTTTTTCAAAAAATGTTTTGTACATCCCTAATTCTGCTTTTTCAAATATCATAGTTGAAAATGCAACTCGTATGACTAATAGAAGATTTAACGAAGTAATTGGTGTTAGATATGAGGATATGGATAATATTCCAAAAATTGTAACTGAAATACGCTTATTTCTAAAAGCTCATAGTGATATTGATCAGACTAACGCTCCTGTTGTTTATTTCACGAGATTTGAAGCATCATCATGTGACATAATAGTCTACGCATTTACTAATACAAAAGATTGGCGACAATTCCTCGAGGTCAAAGAGGGGATACTTTTCAAGATAGCTGATATTATATCAGCAAATAACTCTGCTATCGCATTTCCAACAACCACTATTGATTGGGATAATAAATTATCTAGTTAGTTTGTTAAAATTATTTTGAATCTCAATACATTGTTTTTCAAAATCCTCATTATGTAATGTCATCTTCATTCTTATTTTTGATTCATAAGTGTTTCCATCAAGTTTTTTGTTATTTTTCTCATTTGCTTGATAATCAATCGTAACATTTGTGTCAATAATTTTCATATATGTTACATTTTTATCACTGATGTTATTCTTAAGATTCCTTAACATAAGTAAGTTATCTAGATGATCAGGTATAGGGCCGAATATATCAACAATCTCATCTTTAAGAGAGAGTAATTCATCTTCGGACTTGCATAACGATATTCTTTGATAATATTTGAGTCTTTGGAATATATCTTCCATATAATAGTCTGGGATTAAACAAGGCTTATTAACATCAATAATAAGCTGAGAAATTTCTGTATCTTTCCCATTCCTTAATAGATTTACAGTTTTTTTAAGTAAATCTGTAAACATTGCAAATCCAATTTCATACATCTGTCCACTTTGCTCTTCTCCGAGAATTTCTCCTGCTCCTCTTAATTCTAAGTCTTTAGTTGCTATCTCCACACCGCCACCAAGACTATCAATAGAATCAAGTGCTTCTAGTCTATTTTTAGATTGTGATGTTATTTTATATTTATTACTTATCAGCAAATATGCGTATGCTTGAGTTGAACTTCTTCCAACTCTTCCTCTAATTTGATGAAGTTGAGACAACCCAAATTTATCTGCATTATTTATTATAATCGTATTAACATTTGCTATATCCAAACCACTTTCGATAATGCTCGTGCAAATAATAATATCATATTCTTTATTTATAAAACTATTCATTTCTTTTTCAATTCTATTATTATCTAATTTGGCATGGACAATGCCTATAGATATTTTATGATTTATTGATGCAATTTTTTCTTTTATATAAGGTATAGTCTTTATATCATTATGCACAAAATAAATCTGACCACCTCTCTGCATCTCTCTTTCAATTGCATCAGATAATACTTTGTCATCCCATTCAAGAATTTGTGTTACAATTGATTTCCTGTTATCAGGAGGTGATTCTATAAGACTTAAATCTCTTACATTTGACAGTGCTGAATTCAGTGTTCTTGGAATAGGTGTTGCGGTTAAAGTGATAATATCAATTGTACCCCTGTACTTTTTAATTTTTTCTTTTGCTCTCACTCCAAACTTATGTTCCTCATCTATTATCAGAAGACCAATATTCCGAAATGTCAATTCATTCGATAACACAGCATGAGTGCCTATTAAAATATCTAACTTCCCATTAAAAACATGATCAATAATAGTATCTCTATTTTTCTTTTTTTCAAGTCTTGATAACTTTCCTATATTTACGGGCGTATTACAAAATCTCTTTTTAAAGGTTTTGTAATGTTGCTCTACCAGCAGAGTTGTCGGAGCAAGTACTAGAACTTGCTTATTATTCATTGTAGCAATAAAAGAAGCCCTCATAATAATTTCTGTTTTACCAAAGCCAACGTCACCACAGACGAGTCTATCCATAGGATATTCGTTTGACATATCTGAGTGAATATCTGATATTGTTTGTATTTGATCATCTGTTTCTGTAAATGGAAAATCCTCAACAAAACTCCTATACTCATCAGTATTTATCTCGTATTTATTGCCTTTGGATAATTTTCTTTTAGCTTCAATCTCGAGTATATCTGTTGCTAGATCATTGATTTTTTGTTTCGCTCTTTTCTTAATTCGCTGCCATTTACTAGTCCCAAGATGGTTCAATGTTATTGTCAATCCACTAGATTTATTATATTTCTTAATCTGGTCAATAGATGTTACAGGTATGTATAGCAAATCTTTATTAGCATATTCAATTTTTAATAACTCTGTTTTAATCCCTTCTATATCCATGTTGATAAGACCTTGATAGATACCAATACCATGATCATCGTGTACTATATGCGCACCTATTTGCAAGTCAGAAATATCATTATAATATTCATTAATATTACTCTTACCATGAGTCTTTTTAATCTCTATTGCACGCTTTCCGAAAATATCTGAAGATCCTAGAAATGCAATTTTATTTTTATAATCAATGAATCCCTCAATAAGAGTCCCATCAATTATAGTTACGTCATGTTTACCAGCATTTCCATCAAAATAACCTCGATGTCGATAATTGAGATTAAGATCTTTGAGAATCTTTTCAATCTCTTTTTTCAGACTACTCCTAGTCATAAAAATATTTATCTTATATAATCTGCTTTTGAAAAATTTATACAAATCAGAGTATGGATTTGATTTTTTATTATCAATCAATATACTTGGAAGTTTTCTTATATGTTCATTATGAGAATTCTGGTTAGAAGGGAGCTTGAAATTTGATATTTTGATGTATTTATTATGTACTAACATTTTTTTCAGATATTCATTACTAATCAGTATGTCATTAGGTTGTAGAATATACTTTAAATTTACATTCTGAGTAAAGAATTTCTGATATTTGAGATATATTGATTCAACATCAGTTTCAATATCTAATGATGAGACATATAACGTAGAGCTATCATTAAATAAATCAAAAAATGTAGAATGATTTTTATAAACTAGTGGTATTAGATTATGTACATTTTGACAAAGGATATTACTAGTAATTCGTTGATACTCGATATCCTCTAGATAATCTTTATCAAATCTCTTTGCTGCTTGTTTCTTATAATATTTTATTTCAGAATCAGTGAGCAGTACTTCAGATGTATCACAAATATGAAATGAATTCTCTTCATTAGTCGTGATTTGCGTATCGACATTAAATAATTTTATTGTCTCCAGAAATTCATCATCAAATTGTAACCGATAAGGATTATTTGAACAGACCGGGTATACATCTATAATTGGTCCTTTTATTGTAAATTCACCTTTATTTTGAATAATATTAGTTTTTTCAAATTTCATTAAATTAAGTTGATTTATTATTTCAGAATATTTGCTACTATGATTCACCTTCTTTAAAAAATCATCTTTTATTAGATTGGGACTCAATCTTCTAACTACCGCCTGCATGTTTGTAATAACAATACCCGGTTGATTCTTATTTATTATTGTTTGAATTCTTCTAGATAATATCTCTTTATCTTCTAAGATTTCCTCATATGGAAGTGTTTCATAGTTTAAGAAAGCATCAATTTTATTTTCTGGACCTAAAAAGGATTTTAACTCTTCCTGAAGATTAAATACTTGACTATTATTTTCTACTATAATTATGACTTTTTTATACTCATTGAGTTGATTTCTAATAAAATATAATGGAGAAGATCCGTATAAACTTCCTACATACTTATTTATTTTAGAATTAATTTCCACCATAATACCTTTTCATAAAAAAAGCAGCACATAGTGCTGCTTTTTATAACTTAAACAAAAAATTATTTGACTGTATTAAAGCCTAAAATTTCCCAATTCTGCATACCACCTCTATACCATTTAATCTTATCAGCTGGATATCCATACTTAAGTAGACTTTTAATATTGTTTGGTGAT
>MDTA01055552.1_pt1 | contig 10771 bp, 14 predicted proteins | sample 811151 | NCBI WGS metagenome assembly MDTA01 (sample SAMN05326648, study PRJNA326480) | marine metagenome | isolation source: seawater | place: Indian Ocean: South | collected 2010 | reverse complement strand
TGAATCTTTTTACAATTTTTGCTTTGATTTAGACATTAAAGATATTATAAGTGGCAATATAAACTTTAAATATTATGGCAGTACCAAAACGTAAAACAACAGTTTCTAGAAGAAACAAAAGAAGATCTCATCACAGAGTCTCAAAGACTAATGTGGTTGAGGATAAAAAAAGTGGTGAATATAAACTTTCTCACCACATCGATTTAAAATCTGGCTTTTATAACGGAAAAAAAATTTTAGATATTTAATTCTATGTCGAATGAAATTGTTACTATTGCAATAGATGCAATGGGGGGTGAAAATTCTCCACAGAAAACCATCGAAGGCTTGAGTATGTTTCTCCAAAAGAATAAGAAAAATGATTTTTTTTTCAATCTATACGGAGATGAGGAAAAAATTAAACAAGAGCTAAATAAACAATCAATAAAAAGTAATAATTTTAAAATACATCACACCAAAAGTATTGTATCAGATGAAGAGTCACCAATTACTGCCGTTAAAAATTCAAAAGATAGCAGTATGTGGCACACTATAAATTCTCAAATTATCCATAATTCTGATATTTCAATTTCTGCTGGTAACACCGGTGTCTTATTTGTAATTTCAAGAATGATTTTGAAAACAATGAAACAAATAAATAAGCCAGCATTAGCAGGTTTATGGCCAAATAAATTAGGTACAAATGTAGTTCTTGATTTAGGAGCCAATATAGAGTGTGATGAGACCAATCTTGTTGATTTTGCTGAGATGGGATCAGCTTTATATAAATCTTTATTTCGAGACAAAAAGCCAAAAGTATCTATTTTAAATATTGGGTCAGAGGAAATAAAAGGAACTGAAACTATTAAAAAAGCTCATAGTTTATTAAAAGAGATTGCTAAAAAGGGAGATTTTGAATTCAAAGGCTATATTGAGGGCAATAAAATTCCTGAAGGAAATTCTAATGTTATTGTAACAGACGGATTTACAGGTAATATTGCGCTAAAGACTGCCGAAGGTACAGCTAAATTTCTGACAGATACTCTTAAAAATATTGTATCTGAAAATATTCTATCAAAATTACTTATTTCTTTTTCGTATTTCAGTCTAAAAAAATTTAAATCCAAGCTGGATCCTAGAAAATTTAATGGTGCGATTTTTCTTGGTTTAAATGGACCTGTAGTTAAAAGCCATGGTTCAACAGATGCTTTAGGTTTTTATCATGCAATAGATTTGTGCTATAAGATCGTTAAAGGAAATTTAATGAAAGAAATTAAAGCAAATCTAAGTCATTTGGATGAGAAATAATCTAACAAAAAAGGAAATATCACAAATAATATACGAAAAATTTGGAATTTCATTATCTTTTTCTAAATCTTTTGTCGATGATTTTATATATTTTGTTAGTGAAATCTTAAAAAATGAAAAAAAATTTAACTTGAAAAATTTTGGTTCATTCAAAATTATTCAAAAAAAAGATAGAGTAGGGCGAAATCCAATTGATAAAAAAACCCATATAATTAAAGCTAGAAAAGCTATCATCTTTAAAATTTCTAACGAATTAAAAAAAAAGATAAATAATGAGCAATTCTTTAAAGATCAGTGAAAAAAAACTAATAAGTATTTCAGCTTTAGCTAAAGAAATTCGTCTTATTGATAAAAAAGGAAATCCATTAACTCATGTTATTCGTTTTTGGGAAAGTAAATTCTCATATCTAAAACCAATAAAATTTTCAAGTAATAGAAGGTTTTATTCAAAAAAGATGATCAATAGATATAAATTTGTAAAATATCTTTTGAAAGAGAAAGGAATGACTATCGAAGGGGCTAAAAAGATATTAAAAAAAAATCTAAAATCACTTGACGACAACCATTCTACCATTATAAGAAATGAGTATATTAAGAAAATTTTAAAGCAAAGAGCTAATTTATTGTTAGATAAAATAAAAAATATAAAAGATGGCAAAAAAAACACATATTAAAGTTAGGATGGTTCCAGAAAATAAACCCGATAGTGCCTTTATTTATTATGCAAAGAAACCAACAAAAGGTGAGAAAGCAAAAAACAAACTTAAATTAAGGAAGTACAATCCCAATACAAAAAAACACGAATTTTTTGTTGAGAAAAAACTTCCACCACATAGCAAGTAATTATTTTCTAAAATTTCTATATTCGTAATCGATATAAGCCTTTATCATTGATTTCCAAATTTTAATTGTTATTTTCGGATCAATTTTTTTTCTTCTAGACCTAACTTTTATCCCAGATAAAATTTCTTTAATTCTTTTTTTGTCAACTATATCTTTTTTAAATTTTTTGTTTTTTAAAACTTGATTTACTAAATAAGTTCTTTTTTTAATCAGATCTAAAAATTTTTCATCTAATTTATCTAATCTTTTTCTAATTTTAAATAAGTTTTCTTTAGTCATAGCGACATTTATTGCATATGCTTTTTATATTAAAAACAATATATTAAAACAATGTTGATACATAGACAAAAACATTTAAATTTATTTAAATATTGGCTAATTAGTTCAATTTTGCTTGTTGTATTTATGATATTAGTTGGTGGTTTAACTAGACTCACAAATTCAGGTTTATCAATAACCGAGTGGGAAGTTTTTAGAGGAATCCTTCCACCGTTTAATCATGAACAATGGGAAACATATTTTGATAAGTACAAGAAAATCCCTCAATTTTCTCTTTTATTTCCTCAAATGAGTTTGAATGAATTTAAATACATTTTTTATTGGGAATATTTCCATAGGCTCTTGGGAAGATTAATAGGGCTATTCTTTTTAGTTCCGCTTATTTATTTTACCTTCAAAAAAGTTGTTAATTTAAAAATTTTGATAAATTTATATGCAATCTTTTTATTAATATGCATACAGGGCTTTATGGGTTGGTATATGGTTGAAAGCGGTCTAGTGAATGACGTTACAGTAAGCCATTATCGTTTATCTGCTCATCTATTATTAGCATTCATTATAATATCTTATATGTTTTGGATCCTTTTAAATATATTAAATAATGATTATAAAGTTTTTAACATTTTTAATAGGGAAACATCATATATAGATTTTTTTTTAATTTTAATATTTTTCCAAATTTTTCTAGGAGCTCTGGTTTCTGGTTTAGATGCTGGTAAAATATACCAAACTTGGCCATTAATGAATTATACGTACTTTCCAAGTGATTTAAAGATCAACGATCTATTAGATTTAGATAATCAAAGCACGGTTCAATTTATTCATAGAAATTCTGCTTATTTGATTGCATGTTATACTTTGTTCTTAGGCTATAAAATTTTAAACTTAGGTAATAAAACATATGTAAGAAATTTTATTTTAGTTGCTTTTTTTATTTTTTTACAGATAGCTTTAGGTGTACTTACTTTATTAACTGATTTAAATACTTATTTAGCCTCATCTCATCAAATCACTAGTTTATTATTATTCTTTAGCGTGATCCACTTACGTTTTAAAATGACCTAAACAACAAATTATATTGTAAATATCATTTTTTTAAATTGACTTTATTAATTATTATCTGTAATTATCGCCATAATTAACATGACACCTTTTACAAAAAAAAAAGATATTAAAAATGACTGGTATTTAATTAATGCTGAAAACGTCGTAGTTGGCAGACTTGCAGCATTTATTTCTTCTGTATTAAGAGGTAAAAATAAACCTAAATTTAATGCCCATATAGATAATGGAGATTTTGTAATTGTAACAAATGTAGACAAAATAAAATTCACCGGTAAAAAAGAGATAAACAAAAAATACTACAAACATACAAATCATCCAGGTGGATTAAAAATAACCAACCCCCAAAAGATTTCTGAAAAAAATAAAAGAGGTGATTTGTTAAAATTAGCTGTAAAAAGAATGCTTCCTGGTGGACCATTAGCAAAAAAACAACTTACAAAAATTAAAGTTTATTATGGGGATAAGCATCCTCACGAAATGCAAAAACCTAAACTTATAGATTTTGTAAAATTAAATAGTAAAAATTTAAGAAAATAGATATGGAAAATGTTTCTGCAGTAAATAGTAAAATTAAACTTGATTTTAAAGATAGTAAATATGCTACTGGTAGAAGAAAAAGCTCCGTAGCAAAAGTTTGGGTTAAAAAAGGCTCAGGTAACATTTTTGTTAATGGAAAAAAAATGAAAGACTATTTTAAAAGACCAGTTCATCAAATTATCGTTACAAGACCTTTGGAAATATCAAAGGTCTCGTCTTCTTTTGATGTGAAGTGCAATGTCAAAGGTGGTGGGCTATCAGGTCAAGCAGGTGCAATTATTCTTGGAATCTCACGGGCATTAATAAGTCATGACCAATCCTTAAAAAAGAATCTGAAAAAAGATAAGTTGACCACAAGGGATTCGAGGAGTGTTGAAAGGAAGAAATACGGTCATAGAAAAGCAAGAAGAAGCTTTCAGTTTTCAAAAAGATAAACCAATTAATTTTTATATTTTAACCTTCAGTGATATAACTTACCTATGTCAAAAAAGAGAATAAATGTAGCCATAGCCGGTGCAACAGGATACGTTGGTCTAGATCTCGTATTACTACTGTCCAAACATCCAAGCACAAATTTGAATTACTTATGTTCTCAATCTAATATCGGAAAAAAAATTAGCAAATTCGATAAAAGAATCAAAAAGAAATTACCAATATTATCAGATATTAAAAAGGTGAATTGGTTGAAAGTTGATGTTTTATTTATGTCGCTCCCAAATGGAAAAGCTCAAATTCTCACAAAAAAACTGTTTTATAAGTATCCACATTTAAAATTTATTGATCTCTCAGCGGATTTTAGAATTCAAAACCCTTCAGTTTACAAAAAGTGGTATAAAATAAATCATTATGCTAAAGATTTAATAAACAAAGCACTTTACTCAATTTCAGAATTTAATAAAAAAAAGATTAAACATTATAGAATAATTTCAAATCCTGGTTGTTATCCAACATCTATTCAACTAGCAATTAATCCACTTTTAAACATGGTTAAAAATAGTATAATCATAGACTCAAAATCTGGATATTCTGGTGCCGGAAAGAATTTTAGAAAAAAGTTTCCTTACAAAAATTTTTTCTCATCCACTTATGCATATAGTGTTACAAAACACAGACATATGGCTGAAATCGATCAGTCATTCAAATTACTGAACCATTCAAACGTAAACTATATTTTTAACCCTCAAATAATACCAACTTTTAGAGGGATTTTATCTTGTATTTATTTAGAACCTAAAAAAAAATATTCAGCAAAAACAATTCTTAATAAGTTAAAAAAAACTCATATTCATAATCCATTTGTTAAAATTTTAGATTTAAATAAAACTTTAGGAACGAACAATGTAATTAATACTAATAATTGTGAAATATCTGTGTGTCAAACTAGAGATAAAAAAAAAATTATTATTGTTTCAGCGTTAGATAATCTTGTAAAAGGTGCTGCTGGACAAGCAATACAAAACATGAACCTATTATTTAATATAAAAGAAACAAAAGGATTAAAATGAGATTTTTGATGATACTATTTATATTAGTATTAACTTCTTGCTCAACACAAAAAAAAGTTTTTATTTGTGGTGATCATGAATGTATAAACAAAGATGAGGCTGAAATGTATTTCGAAAAGAATTTATCGATTGAAGTAAAGATAACTGAAAATAAAAAAGAAAAGTTTTTTAATTTAGTCAAACTAAATAATGAAAAAAATCTTGAAAATGATAAGAAAAAGATAAAGGTTATCAAAAGTAAAAAAAAACGAGAAGTAAGAAAATTATCCCGGAAAGAAATATTAAAAAAAAAAGAGGAAATTAAAATTAAAAATCGTGAAATAAATAAAGCTAAAAAAATTGAAAAAAAAACAAAATCTAAAAAAAAATTAATATCTAAGAAAAACATAATTAAAAATAAAGAAGAAAAAAAAGTTTTTGAAATGACTGAATATAAAAATGTTTGTACGATTTTAAAAAAATGTAATATCGAAGAAATAGCACAATTACTAATTAAACAAGGAAATATAAAAGACTATCCTAACCTTAATAAAAGATAATTTATGAAAAAAAACTTTAATATTGCGATTATTGGATTAGGAAATATTGGCACGTACCTTTTTAATTATTTACAAAAAAATAATAAGATTTTATCAAAAAAAAGCAAAGTAAATTCAAAAGTCCTGTATGTGAGCGCAAAAAATATTAAAAAAAAAAGAAAAGTAAATTTAAATAAAGTGTCCTGGTTGAAAGATTGCATGAAAGCAACATCTGATCCAAAAATAAACATAATAATAGAACTTATTGGAGGTTCTGATGGGATTGCAAAAAAACTTGTTTTTGAAGCATTAAAAAATAAAAAACATGTTATTACAGCAAATAAAGCTCTCATGGCAAAATATGGAGATAAATTGTCAAAAATTGCTGAAAAAAATAAAGTCAATTTAGAGTTTGAGGCAGCAGTTTGCGGCGGTTTACCCATAATAAGATCTGTAAAAGAGAGTTTAGTGGGAAATAAGATAAATAAATTTTACGGTATTTTTAATGGAACCTCGAATTATATTTTATCATCGATGAGTTCTGATAATATTAATTTTTCTGAAAGTTTAAGTAAAGCGAAATCATTGGGTTACGCTGAAGCCAATCCTATTTCTGATCTTAATGGTGATGATGTAAGTTCTAAAGTAAAAATTCTTTCATCATTATGTTTTAATTCATTTTTAAATCATAAAGTTCATGTTGAAGGAATTAAAAATATAGACAAGCAAGATATAATTAATGCAAACAATCTAGGTTACAGTATTAAATTATTAGGAACCTCATACTTAGAAAATAAAAAAATTTGTCAAAGAGTTTATCCTGCTTTAATCAAAAAAAATTCATATATTGCTGGTATTAATGGTGTTTTAAATGCAGTTGTTATTGAAGGTAAACCAGTAGGTCAAAGTATTATCCAAGGCGAAGGGGCAGGACCGGAGGCAACTACCTCAGCAATTGTTTCGGATCTCACTTCTATATACCGTGGAAATATAAAATACCCATTTGGTGTTTCAAGCAAAGATAGAAAAAAATTAAATAATTATGATTTGAGTGGTTTATTTTTTTCTGCTTATGTGAGACTAGAGGTAAAAGATAAAAAAGGTGTTTTAAGTAATGTAACTAAAATTTTTTCAATAAATAAAGTATCAATTAAAAGATTAATACAAAAACCATACAAAAATAAAAAAAATTCTTCAATCGTCATTATTACTCATAGGGCTAAAAACTCAAATTTAGCAAAAACAATTAAACAATTAAATAGTAAAAATTATATAATGAAAAAATCTAAATTTATTAGAATTGATGATTTATAATGTCATTAGATATTAAATTATTAGATCAATTTATTTCTGTTACAGAGAAAGCGGCTTTTGGAGCATCTTTTTATATTGGAAAAAATGATAAAATTTTAGCCGATAAAGGAGCTGTTGATACTATGAGAGATGAAATTAACAAATTGAATATAGACGGCACAGTTGTAATTGGAGAAGGTGAAATGGATGAAGCCCCAATGCTTTTTGTAGGAGAAAAAATTGGCACAAAAAAAGGTCCCTCATTAGATATAGCTGTCGATCCATTAGAGGGCACAAATTTTGTAGCTAAAGGATTGCCAAACTCATTTTCCATGCTTGCAATTTCAAATAGTGGATGCATGTTTTCAGCTCCAGATACATATATGGAGAAAATTGCGATTGGAAGTGGTTTACCGAAAAATTTACTTGATTTAGATAATTCGGTCGAGAAAAATATTAATTTATTAGCAAAAGCAAAAAATAAAAGATCAGATCAAATTGTTGCATGTGTTTTAGATAGACCTAGACATAAAAAAATTATTTCGTCTTTAAAAAATCTAAATGTAAAAATTAGATTTATAACTGACGGTGATGTATCGGCTGCTTTAGCTGTTGTTGATAAAAAATCTCCAATCGATATTTATCTTGGTATCGGTGGAGGTCCTGAAGGAGTATTAGCAGCTGCTGGTTTAAGTTGTTTAGGTGGACAAATGCAAACAAGATTATTTTTAGACAAAGAAACTGAAATTAAAGCTGCAAATCACGGAGTCAAAGATTTAAAAAAGAAATATTATATAGACGAATTAATTCAAGGTGATGTAATGTTTGTTGCAACAGCTATTACTGATGGTGATATTGTTCCCGGGATTAAGAACAAGCAAAAAAGTTTTATAGCCTCTACATTCGCACTACATAAAGATACTAAAACTGAAAAAAAAGTAAGTAATAAACATAATAAATGAGTCTTACGTCAATTACAGGTAAAGAGTGGATATTAAAAAAATTTGATAATAACAATCTTAATTATTTAAAAGATAATTTTCATCTAGACGAGTTTACATCAAAGATAATTGCTATTAGAAAAATAAATAAAGATCAAATAAGTCAATTTTTGAATCCAACAATTAAAAATTCTCTTCCAAGCCCAAATATTTTAAAGGATATGGATAAAGCTATAGACAGAATTTATAAACTAATCAAAAAAAAAGAAATTTTAGCAATACTAGGTGATTATGATGTTGATGGCGCTTCATCCACAGCAATATTGGGCAATTATTTTAAATTAATAAATCAGCCATTTATTATTCATATACCAGACAGGAAAAAAGAGGGTTATGGACCTTCAAAAGAGAACTTTAAAAGATTTATCGAAAATAATGCAAAACTAATAATCACAGTTGATTGTGGAACATTATCTTTTGAACCAATAGATTATGCAAAAAGAAATAAAATTGATGTCATAGTGATAGATCATCATCAAAGTGAAATTAAGCTCCCTGACGCATATTCGATAATAAATCCTAATAGAGTAGATGATAAATCAAATCTAAATTATTTGTGTGCAGCTGGTGTTTGTTTTATGTTTTTAGTTGGGCTGAATAAAAAACTTAGGGATGAAAATTGGTTTAAAACTAAAAAGATTGACGAACCTAATCTGATAAATTTTTTGGATCTAGTTTCACTAGGCACAATTTGTGATGTAGTACCTTTAATAGGTCTTAATAGAGCAATGGTAAGACAAGGGTTGAAGATAATTAGATTAAAAAAGAATTTAGGTATTAAAACTTTAGTTGACTTATGTAATATTGAAAATAATTTAAATCCTTACCACTTGGGTTATGTTATTGGACCAAGAATAAATGCAGGTGGCAGAGTTGGAAAAAGCTCACATGGTGCTAACTTACTTTTAAATGTTGATAGCAAAGAGGCATTTAAATTAGCTTCTGATCTTGAGCACTTTAACAAAGAAAGAAAATCAATTGAGGAAAATTTACTTAAAGAAATTTTATCCAATATAAATAATGAAACTAATGACAATATTATTATTTTGAATGGAAATAAATGGCATGAGGGTGTCATCGGCATAATAGCTTCGAGAATAAAAGACAAATATAATAAACCAACTATAATAATTTCTTTTCAAGATGATATTGGCAAAGCATCATGTAGATCCATAACAGGATTCGATATAGGTTCAGCAATTATTTCTGCAGTCCAAAAAGGAATTCTAATTAAAGGAGGTGGTCATAAAATGGCAGGAGGTTTTACAATTAATAGATCAAAATTGGATGAATTTAAAAAATTTATAACGAATAAAAACAAAAATATAAATTTAACTAATAAAAAATACTTTCTTGACTCTATTATTTCTCCCTCAGCATTAAATCTAAATTTTTTTGAAAAAATTGATAAATTATCGCCTTTTGGTCCAGGTAATCCGGAACCGAAACTTCAAATTGAAAATTTAAAAATTCTTAATTCAAAAGTGGTTGGGAAGAATCATGTTAAATCTATCTTACTAGGTAAAGATGGGACAAAAATATCAACAATAGCTTTTAATTCGGTTAGTAATGAAATAGGTCAACATTTACTTAAAACTGCTAGTAATACCTTTAGTATTGTAGGAAAATTGACTTTAAATGAATGGAAGGGGAAAAAAAATGTAGAGTTTATTATCGATGATATTTCTGTTAATAAGAGTGGAAAAAATATGGTCCCATCGTCTATCGGTTAGGACACATGGTTTTCATCCATGAAAGAGGGGTTCGATTCCCCTTGGGACCGCCAACATATGAAAAAAATTGCTGTAATAGAGAAAATTCATAATGACGGTTTAGAATTGTTAAATAAGACCCAAGGTTATAAATATGAATTAATTACAGATGCTTCAGAAGAAAATTTAATCAAAAAACTCCCAGAGTTTGATGCATGCACATTAAGAGTTTCAAAGCTTAATGAAAATATTCTCAAACAATGCCCAAACCTTAAAGTTATTTCAAGGCATGGGGTGGGTTATGACAATGTGGATTTAGATTATATTAAAAAAAGAAATATCTCTCTTCTAATAACAGCAACTGCAAATGCTGTAGCTGTAGCAGAACATGTTATTTATATGATGATGTCTATTTCAAAAAGTATTAACCAATATGACAATGAAGTAAGATCTGGAAATTTTAAAAAGAATGCAGCTAATATAGAAACATTAGAATTGTATAATAAAGAAATCCTAATATTAGGCTTTGGAAGAATAGGGAAAAGTTTAATTAAAAGATGTTTGGGTTTTGATATGAAAGTAAAAATTTTTGATCCGTTTGTATCAGAAGATGTAATTAAGAAATTTGGCGGGACAAAGATTGAAATCTTAGATAATGGACTAAAAACATGTGATTATTTATCCTTGCATGCTCCTTTAACTGAAAAAACGAAAAACATGCTAGATTATTC
>MDTA01006734.1_pt1 | contig 10771 bp, 10 predicted proteins | sample 811151 | NCBI WGS metagenome assembly MDTA01 (sample SAMN05326648, study PRJNA326480) | marine metagenome | isolation source: seawater | place: Indian Ocean: South | collected 2010 | reverse complement strand
GGCAACCGCATCAAATTTTTTGGTTTGGTGATTGTATTCTTTTTTCACTTTAGATCCACAAGATGGACATTTTAAAGGAAAATTAAATTCTTTTGAATTTTTAGGTCTCTTGCTTTTTTCAACAAATACTACATTAGGAATTACATCACCTGCTCTTTGTATACATACTGTATCCCCAATTCTAATATCTTTTCTTTTTATTTCATCCTCATTATGTAAGGTAGCATTAGAAACTACTACTCCTCCGACTGTAACAGGTTTTAATTTGGCCACTGGGGTAAGTGCGCCTGTTCTTCCTACTTGAATTTCAATATCATTTATAATTGAGAAACCTTTTTCGGCTGAAAATTTATGAGCAATTGCCCATCTAGGAACACTTGATAAATTTCCTAATCTACCTTGTAGTTCAAAATTGTTTACTTTATATACAATCCCATCAATATCATAATTTAATTCAGATCTTTTCTTTTCAAGTTCCTTGTGATTTTTTAAAAGGTTTTCAATATCCTTAAAAACTTCAGAAAGTGGATTAGTGTTAAATCCTTTTTTTTTCATCAAATTAATGAATTCACTTTGTGTTTTGCAAATTTTTTGGCCAGATTGTGTTGTACCATAGCAAAAAAAGTTTAAAGGTATTTTCTTTGTATTTGCAGCATCCTTTTGTCTTAAAGAGCCAGCCGCTGCATTTCTTGGATTTGAAAAACTTTCTTTTATTTTTTCATATTCACTTTTAGGTATGTATACTTCACCCCTTACCTCAAAATTCTCTGGCAAGTTATCTGGAGAAATCTTTTTAGGTATAGTTTTTATAGTATTTAGATTTTCTGTTATATCTTCTCCATAACTACCATCACCACGTGACAAGCCTTGAACAAAAATTCCTTTTTTGTAACGGAGCGCCGCAGAAATACCGTCAATTTTTGGTTCTGCAATTACTTCTATTTCTTTTTTTTGATTTAAATTTAAAAAATTCCTTATTTTTTTAAAAAAATCATCAATATCTTGATCTGATGTTGCATTGCTTAATGAAAGCATTTTTTCAGAATGCTGCACTTTTGAAAATTTTTTAGAGGGTTTGAAGCCTATACTATTTTGTACCTCTTTTATTTTTAAGTTTTGATCATCTTCGAATTCTAAAAGATCTCTCTTTAATGCATCAAATTTTTCGTCACTAATTTTTGGTCTGTTTAAGTCATAATAATACTTATTATGATCATTAAACTCTTTTAATTTCTTTTTATATTCACTTAAGCTTTTAATCATTTAACTAAAAAGAAATTCTTAATTTTCTTTTTTAAATTAACAAATCTGCTAGATTTTTTTTCTTTTTCAATTTTATCGATAAATTTTTTATCACTAACAATGTTATAAGACTTCTTATACCAATCACTATCATTAGCATTATATCCCAGAATAGATGCATATTTTTTTGCTTCGGGTATGTTCCCAATTCTATAATTTATTTCAACTATCCTATGCAAAGCTTCATCTACAAATATAGTGTTTGAATATTTTGTTAATATATTATTTAATCTAATTAATGCAGCCATCCATTTAAATCTGTCTATATAATATCTTGCTATATACATTTCTTTACCTGCTAATTGTTCGTTAATTAAATCTATTTTGTATTTTGAGTCCTGAGCATAGTCAGTATTAGGGTATTTTTTAATTATCTTTTTAAATTGGGTTAATGCAAGTTTGCTGTTCCTTTGATCTCTGCTCGCGTCATTTATCTGGTCATAAAGATTTAATGCAACTAAATATTCTGCATAATCATAATTTTGGTGATTAGGATAAAATTTTTTAAACTTTTTTATACTTTGTAAGGATTCCAAGTGTTTAGCTCTATCGTAATATATATACGAAATCATTAATAACGACTTAGGTCCATAACTTAAATGTGAAAAATTTAATTCAATTTTTTCAAATAGATCTAATGCTTCATTATATTTTCCGGTTTGATATAAATTAAAAGCGTCAATATAAAGTTTTTTTGGATCTGAGATTTTTTCCTCGTTAAAAACAATCTGTTTTTCACTCGTACAAGAAAAAACGAAAATAAATAAAATTAAAGTGATTGATTTAAATAATTTCATAATTATTTCTTTTTTTAAAAATCTCTTTTAACAACATAGCTGTCATTTCGTGTCCACTTTGATATCCGTAAATTTTTCCTATGATTTTATAACCACTTAAATATAAATCACCCACGCAATCTAAGACTTTGTGTCTCACAAACTCATCTTTATACCGTAAACCATCTTGATTTAATACTTTTTCACCAGACACAATTATTGCATTATCAAGCGATCCACCCTTTCCAAGTCCCATTGCAAAAATTTTTTCTAAATCCTCTTGTAAGCAAAAAGTTCTACAATCATAGATTTTTAAATAATGACTATTTGTATGTATATATTTAAAATCTTGATCACCTATTATTTTATTTTTATATCTTAATTTAAAATTTACCTCGAGATCATTAGATTTATTTGGGGATATAGATATTAATTTTCCATCATTTTTAATTTCAATTCTTTTTTTAATTCTAAGAAATCTTGATTTAGATTTTTGTATTACAACTCCTGCTTTTAAAATTTCATCAACAAAAAGTTTAGAACTACCGTCTAGAATGGGTATTTCACTTGAGTCAGTTTTGATTTTTATGTTGGTAATTCCGAGTGCACTTAGAGAAAACATTAGATGTTCAATAGTACTTACTTCAAAATTTTTTTTTTTTATTTTTGTGCATAAATTAGCTGTACAAAGATTTTTCCAATTAGCTTTAATTGAATTAGTACTACGCTTTATGTTTTCAAAAATTATACCTCGGTTATCTTTTAATGGAGATAGTTCTATTTTTGATGCTAATCCAGTATGTAAGCCAATACCCTCTATAGCTATTTTTTTTTTAATTGTTTTTTGTTGTGAAATCACAAAGAACAAATAATAGATTAAAAATATCCTATCTACACAACTTTTATTGCCAATTATAAATCTATGAAAATATTTCGTAAAGTTTTTTAAAAAAACCTTTATTTTTTTTCTTAAATCCAAGAATTTCTTTATCAAAATTAAAGTAAGCTAGTTTTGTAATACCTAGGCAGACCATGTAATCTGAAAAAATATTAAACTCCGTATTTTTAATCGGAAAAGATTGTTTTGCAAAAGCAACACTGCAATTTAATAGTTTTTCAATTCTGCTTTTTATTCCTTTTAGATTAGAGCCTCCACCTGAAATTATAATTTTGGTAAAACCTTTATTTAAAATTTTACTAAATTGAATTTCTTTTTGTATCATTTCCAAAATTTCATCTACTCTAGACTGTATTACTTGTTTAAGCATATCATCGGATATTTGCACCAGATTATTTTCTTTATCATTAAATTTTAAATTTTTATCAACTTTGCCTTTGTTAAATGTAACTCCAACATCAACCTTAATTTTTTCGGCCAAAATATAATTTAAATTAAATGCTTTGGATATATCGCTTGTGATATGCCAAGACCCAACAGGTAAAATAGCTGAATGAATTAAATTTCCTTTATCAAAAATTGCTAAAGAAGTTTTATCATAACCAAAGTCTAAATGAACAAAACCTTTTTCAAATTCCTCTTGGTCGGCAGATAGAATAGATGATGCAAATGGTGAATAAATGAATTTTTCTACATTTAAATGACATTTCTTAAAAACATTGCTTAAATTTTCAATAAAATTTTTTTCTACAGATATTATACCAATTTCAGTTTCAAGACTATGTGCTTTTAAATTTATAGGATTTTCTACGATAATTTTTTTATCAAGTTTAAAATTTGATTTTAGCAAATGAATAATTTTTTGATTTTTATTTGTTAGATAAAAAATATTGACTGCATTATTAATCATATTTTGAACATCATTATCATGATGAATTTCGTATGAGCCAATATTTCTGGATTGACAAAAATTACAGTGATTAAATCTTGTTGAATTTATTGAAACATAAATTTTTTCAATTTCAGTTTTAATTTCATCCTCAGCCTGACCAACACAACTGTTAATGATATCAATTAATTTATTTATATCTGTTATATTTCCTTTTTTAATACCTTTAGTCTGCACAGTTTTTTTTGAATGGATTTTAATAAAGTTATTATCGTCAAGTGATGAAATTAAAAACTTAGTCTTGTAAGTACCAATATCAAGCGCTCCAATTAATTGATTACTCATACCTAGTTACAACCATTCTATTTTTTACTCTCATATCTAATATTTTAATATTATTATTTTGCTTTAAGATATTTTCAATATTTTTAAATTGTTTCTCAAAATCGTGTCTTCCAAGTTGTATTTTCGTTTTTTGGGTATACATGTCCCATCTTTTTGAGTTTAAATATTTTATTTCATATATTTTTTCTCTTAGGTCTGGAAATAACTTCAAACTAAGATCAATTTTTTTTAATTTATCATTATCATAGTATCCGGAAACTTTTAATAATCTGTAATATTTTTTATCATAAATTTTATTGGAATTAAAATACTCAGAATTAATCAAATAATCATTCTCTTGATTTGAGTAATATGCAATTGGAGAAAGTTCATTAAAAATAATTATAATTTTATTTGGATATGATTTTTTGATCTTAAAACTTTCAACCCAATTACTTGCTGATATTATATCTTTGACATTTTTTTTATTTAAAAAAAATAAACTTTTATATTGCAACTGATTTACTATTTGGTTTTTTATATTTTCCTCAACTAAATTACTTTCTTTAAATTCAATTTGCTCAATTTTAAAGAATGGGAAATTTATATTATTATTGTTATAAGTAGTTAAAAGAAAAAATAAAAATATTAAAATTATAATTTTCGTTTTTTTACCTTTTCGTCGAAGCATCCTTAAGTAAAAGATACAGTAATTCTGTAAAACTTAAACCATAATGTTGTGCAATCTCTGGAACTAATGAGAGTTTAGTCATCCCAGGCTGTGTATTTATTTCAAGTATAAAAATATCTCCATTAGGTTTAACTCTAAAATCCGACCGTGTCACACCTCTGCAACCAATTATTTTGTGTGCTTTTAAAGCGATTTGGTTCACTTTCTTATAAATATTTTTCTTTAAATTAGCTGGCATAATATGTTTAGTTTTAGCTTTCGAATTATATTTAGCCTTATAATCATAAAATTTTCTTTTAGGTTCGATTTCAATCGCACCAATAGGTTTTTTGACTAATACTGCTGCCTGTACTTCTTTGCCATCAATATACTCTTCTTGTAATAAAACCTTATATTTTCTGATTAAACCCAAGATTTTTTTTTTATTTATTGCATTTAACTTATCAAATATCGAAACACCAACGCTTGAACCTTCGTTTATAGGTTTAATTACAAATTTTTTCATTGAAATTGTATTTCTCAGATCTTTAATTTTTTTTATTATTCTATAGTCTGGTGTCAAAATTTTATTTTTTTTAAAAACTTTTTTTGATAAAATTTTATTCATTGCAATTTTTGATGATTTTGGGCCAGAGTGAGTATATGGAATTTTTAAATTTTCAAATATAGTTTGAACTTTTCCATCTTCTCCAAATTCGCCGTGTAAACAATTTAAAATAATATTTGGCTTATGTGATTTTATAGTTTCTTTAAAATTCTTCCTTAAATCGCATTTAGTTACATTAAGACCTTTTTTTATAAGAGTTTTGAAACAAGCTTCGCCTGTCTGCTTACTAATTTCTCTTTCTTTTGAAATACCGCCTAGTACTACTAAAATTTTTTTTCTATTTATCACCAACTACCTGTATTTCTAGATTCAATTTTATGTGGTATTTTTTTTTAACTTTTTCTATTGTCAAAGATATTAATTTTTCTATGTTTCTTGATGAAGCGTTTAGTGAATTATCTAAAAAATTTGAATGTTTATAAGAAAATTTAGCTCCATCAAAATTTAGTTTATCGCATCCCGCGCCTTTAATTAAAGACCAGGCTTTTACTTTGTCAGAAGGATTTTTAAAAGTACTACCGCTTGTTTTTATTTTCTCTGGTTGAGAAATATTTTTTTTTTCTAGATATAGATCCATTTTTTTTTTAATTACACGGTAATTACTTTTTTTAATTTTAAAAATAACATTAGTTATTACAAATTCTTTAGGTAAATTTGTTGTTCTATATCTAAATTTAATTTTATTAGCGGATATAATTTTTTTTACTCCATTATATTTATATCCAATTACTTTTGAAACTATGTCAGAAAAAGTGTTATTGAAACAACCTGCGTTCATTTTGACACCACCAGCCAAATTTCCAGGTATGCATGATAAAAATTCAAAACCTGAAATATTATTTTTTAATGCAAAATTACTAAGTTCTTTTTTTAAAGTTGCGGCACCGCAAATTAAATACTTGCCATCATCTGTAAAATTTATTCCCCTAAAACCTTTTCCTAATTTAATTATTTTTCCAGAATACCCTTTGTCTCTAAAAATAATATTTGATCCATTTCCTAAAACAAAAAATTTTTTATTTTTTTTTGATTTTAAATAATTATACAATTCTTTTTCATTTTCAGGAAAAAATGCATTGTTTGCAATACCACCCGTACCAATCCAACAGTTTTTTTTAAGATCCAAAATTTTATTATTTTTAATTTTTTGTAACATACTTTTTATAATTTATTGATATTTTTTTCATCCACGTACTAATTGAACCAGCGCCCATGCCTATAACAATTTCATTATTTACCAAATTATCTTTTAGAAATCTCTCGATCTCTATCTCGTTATTAACTAGTATAACCGAAGTATTTGAGTATTTAATTATATCTTTTCCAAGTTTAAGTTGATTTATATTATTTTTTTTTTCTCCCGCTGAATATATTGGACAAAGCAACACAACATCTGCATTACAAAAGCTATTTGTAAATTTATTATACAAAGACTTTAATCTTGAATATCTATGGGGTTGGAAAATTGATATAATTTTTCTTTTCTTAAAATTTTCTCTACATGCTTTTAATACGGCAGTTATTTCAGTTGGATGATGAGCGTAATCATCATAAAATAGTTTATTATTAAAATTCATTAATTGAGTCATTCTTCTTTGTACGCCTTTAAAATTTTTTAGAGATTTTTTTATAATATTCTGTTTAATTCCGATAGATAATGCTAAAGCAATACTTGCTGTTGCATTCAAAACATTATGTGTTCCTATTAAATTTATATAAAAATTTTTTAAAATAATTTTTTTTTTCTTTTGTAGGAATTTAAGATCAAATTTCATCCCCATATCTGTATTTTGAGCATTAAGTATTCTAAAGTCCGCTTTCTTATTAAAACCATAAGTCAATATATTCTTATTTAAATTTTTCTCCGCTATTTTTTTTAATTTTATGTCATCAGAACAAACAATGGCCTTACCTAATAAAGTGGTATTATTTATAAATTTTTCAAACTGATGATTAAGATTTTTAATACTTTTATAATAATCCATATGCTCGTAATCTATATTGCTAGTAATTGAATATAACTTCTTAAATTTTAAAAAACTTCCATCTGACTCATCTGCTTCGACGACGGCCCAATCATCTTTTCCAACTTTTGCATTAGTATTAATTGAATTAAGTATTCCACCGTTTACAATCGTCGGATTGAATTTCGAATTGTTCAAAACTGTTGAAACTAAAGATGTAATTGTTGTTTTGCCATGTGAACCTGAAATAATAATATTTTTCTTTAGAGATAATAAATGCGCCAACATATCGGCTCTTCTAATAATCAAAATTTTTTTTTTTTTTAGCAAATAGCAATTCTGGGTTTTTATAGGGTATTGCAGAGGAAATTACTAAGATTTTAGCTTTTTTTACATTTAAATAACTATGATTATAAAAAATTTTAATTTTATTTTTTTTTAATCTTTCAGTATTTTTACTTTTAGATAAGTCACTGCCCTGAACTGTATAACCTAAACTTTTCATAATCAGTGCAATACCACTCATTCCAATTCCACCGATTCCAACAAAGTGAACAACATCATTTTTATTTATATTTATTTCCATATTTTTAATTAAGTAATTTTATAAAAGTTGTTAATGTGTCTTTCTTTCTAATCTTACCTAAATTTTCTACTTTAATAGATATTTCCTCTTTATAATTTTGTAAAATATTATTTAATTTATTGTATAAATTATCTTCCAAATCAGAATCTTGATTAATTAACCATGCACAATGATTATCTGAATAAAATTTAGCATTAAAAAATTGGTGATTATCCAAAGATGATGGCAAAGGAATGGCAATAAAAGGTAACTGAATAGCACAAAGTTCTGACAGGGTTGAAGAGCCGGATCTACAAATTACTAAATTAGATAATTTATAATATTTTTGAATATCAGGTTCGAAAGTAAATACATCAAAAGAGAAATTTTTCATATTTTGAAAATTTCTATACTCTTTTGTAATATAATTAACATCATTGATATTACTTTGATGAAAAACATGTATTGATATATTTTTTACTAAAAGTTTTTTTAATATTTTAGGTAATAATGTGGAAAAAATACTTGCCCCCTGACTGCCCCCTAAAACTAATAAGTTAACCTGTCCTTGTTTTATTTTATTAAAATTAATATTAATACTTGAAATATTTTCTCTAATTAATTGACCAACATAAAATGTTTTGTGCATATATTTTTTGTTTATTTTAATAGGGTCTTTATAACCAGTAATAATTTTTGAAGAATATTTAGAAAAAATTTTGTTTACTCTTCCTAATACAGAGTTAGTTTCATATAGTACTATTTTTATTCCTAGTAATTTACTTGCAATTAAAACAGAAAATGAGACATAACCTCCGCAACCTACAACTAAGTCTGGTTCATAATTTTTTAGAATTTTATACGATTGAATTATAGATTTAATTATTTTAAAAAAAGTAAAAATACTATAAATATAATTTTTTTTTCTGAAAGGACTGGCTGCATCTACTAGTTTAAATTTTATGTTTAAGTTATTTATGTATCTCTTTACTCTAATATCCGTTATTAACATTATCTCATAATTTTGTTTTTTCAAACCTTCATATAAGGCGACCATCGGAAATACATGTCCGCCTGTACCTCCTGCAGATAAAATGATTTTTTTCATAATCTTTTTCTGGTTAAGTTAAGTATTAATCCGTAAATTATCAATGAACTTATAAGAGAAGAGCCTCCGTAACTAAAAATTGGAAACGTCATACCAGTAGTAGGTAATAAATTTATTGTTACACCAAGATTTATTAAAGATTGTAACAATATTAAACTTATTAAGCCAATTAATGCGGTCTTTTTAAATTTATCAGACATTTTTTGCGAATAAGAAAAAACGCGTATAGCGATAAATAATAGAGTTAAGATTATAAAAAAAATAGTAATTATTCCAAACTCTTCAGCGATAATTGCCAAAACATAATCTGTGTGAGCTTCTGGAACAGAATATTTCAAATTACCCTCGCCTATACCTTGCCCAAAAAAACCGCCATTTTTTATCGCATTTAAAGCCTTTTCTGATTGAAAATTAGTTTGTGAAGAATTAAGCCATAAATCTAATCTATTAAAAATGTACATAAATTTTTCTTTGAATACAAAAAGTATTGTAATCATTAAAATTATAGAAAATACTAAAATTAAAAATATTAATAAAAAACTAATTCCGGAAATAAAAATTATAATAAACCATAGAAATAAAATAATTAAAGATTGGCTATAATCTGGTTGAGATATGAGTAAAAATATTAAAAAAAAAGTTATTAATGCTGTAGTCAGATAATTAATTTTTTTAACTTCCTGTTTAAAAATATAACTAGAAATGTAAAGAACAAAAAATGGTTTTATAAATTCTACAGGCTGAATTCTAAAACCAAATAATTCAATCCATCTTTTTGCACCTTTGACTTCGATGCCAAAAAAGTAGACTAAAACTAATAATATTAAAGATATGAAAAAAAAAATATAACAATTTTTTTTTAGGAATAAATCATTTAATAAAGAAAAGAAAATTAAAGATAAAAAACCAATTACCATAAAAAAAAAATGCTTTTTAAATAATATAGTACTATCATTAAATATTTTATTAGAAGCGAAACCTAAAGTGGAAAGATAAGAAAAAACAATACTAGCTAATAATAAGATCAAAATTGTAAATAATAAAGGCTTATCTAAACTTCTCCACCACAAAGCAAAATAATTTGAATTATATCTACTAAATAGCATTAATTAATTTCTTAAAATGATTTCCTCTAACTTCAAAATTTTTATACTGATCATATGATGCAGCTCCTGGACTAAATAAAATAGTAATCATTGTTTTGTTTTTTGTTTTTTGTTTTATGTAATTTTTTTTGATTAAGGTTATTGTCTTTGATAGATTTTTACTAACATAATAATTTATTTTTTGTTTCTTTAATAAATTTTCTATTTTGGTAGTTTTTTTTCCAATTATATAAGTCATTATTAAATTTTTTTTTAATTTACCTAATTTCCAACTATCACCCTTTTTAATAAGACCGCCGCAAATTAAAATTATGTTTTTATATTGCGATAAAGAATACTTAAGAGAAGCTGAATTGGTTGATTTTGAGTCATTAATACAAATAAAATTTTTGTATATTCTTGTATTTTCGTTTCTATGAGGTAAAAAAATTTCTCTTTCTGAAAATTTAAAATTTTTTATTTTAAAATCATTTAAAAATAATTTTAAAAAATTTTTATTTCTAGAAATATTCTTATCAAATTTACTGATATTTAAAACTTT
>MDTA01228529.1_pt1 | contig 10772 bp, 12 predicted proteins | sample 811151 | NCBI WGS metagenome assembly MDTA01 (sample SAMN05326648, study PRJNA326480) | marine metagenome | isolation source: seawater | place: Indian Ocean: South | collected 2010 | reverse complement strand
TTGTATGATTATTTTTTATTAATTGATAACCATTTTTACTAACCTCTTCTGCTCTTTTCTCATTTTTTTTAAAAAAATTAATTTTTTCATTTAAATCTTCAATACCACTATAAGTTACTACGTGCTGTTCATCTTTAAAATATTCGCCTACTTTTTTATTTAAGTCTGTAAATAGCAAACAACCTAATGAAAGACTTTCAAAAACTCTGTAATTAATAGCAAAATTTATATCAAAATCCGCATGACTATTTAATACGTATTTGAAGTTGCTCATATACTCAAATAGATCCCTTCCAAATAGAGGTTTCTTAGAAATAATCTGTAAAGTTGATCCCGATCTCAAAAAGGGAAAAATATTGAAAATTTTGTCATAATATTTGTTATGATCTTTTATATTTCTACTTCTAATCTCCAATTCTATTTTTTTTTTTTTAAACTGGTTAGAAGTTTCCTTCTTTCCACATGTTCATATCCAATACTACCAGAAAATAACAACTTATTTTTTCGTGTTGAAAAATTTTTGTTCATTAACAATTTTTCTGGAATTGAGGCGAGAAGAAAATTTTTTTTTAAACTATTATCACTTGCTTGTTTTAAAATTTTTTCATTATCAGATAAAATATGATGAAAAAAATTAAAAATATTCATTTTTTCATTTTTTTCAATTTTAGACGATTTCCAAAGAATATTATAAGAATTTTTGAGATTTATTTTAAAAAGTAATTTTTGCTCTTCTGTATTTGTAAATAAGATATCTGGTTGAAATTCATTTAAAATATAATTTAAATAATCAAAGTAATTTTTTTTTGTTGATTTATCATTTATCTCACTCATTAATTCAAAGGTATTTGCAAAGATAATTTCTACCTCATAATCTTTTGATAATTTATCATAAAAATCACTTATCCAATTACAGTAAAAATCACAAAAGATTTTACTTATTTCTCTATAATTTTTTTTTTCAAAGGAATGCAATTTATTCTCAAAATATTTATCTGAGTCATGATAAGTTTTTAATATAAATAATACTTTCATTAATTACTTTTTTTAATGATAAAAAAATTATCGTAATAAACTCTCCTTAATCTATAAAAAAAACCTAAGATTCTGAAGGCAAGTCTAAAAATTGTTCTGACAAAATATTTTATAAAAAAATTAATTTTATCTTCATCTTCACACACGAACATTTCGCTATAAAGAAGCTGCCTTATTGCATTATGACCTGGTAATAATTTTTCGAAATGCACTATCTCAAAGCCAGCTTTGGTAAATTCAGATTTAATACCGAAGCTTGTAAATCTTCTAAAATCGAAGGGTTCCTCATGTTCAGATGTTATAAAAGGCATACTTATAATTCCTTTGCCACCTACTTTTAAAACTCTGTAAATTTCTCTTACTGAATTTTCAAAATTTTCAACATGCTCTAAAACTTCTGTGCAAATAACTATATCAAAATTTGAGTCTTCAAATGGTAAAGATTTTCCATCATAAAAAATATCAGGATTTTTTTTTCCTAAACTTCTTCCACTCTCTTTTACATCAACCCCTATAAACTCGTTTTTTTCAGAGAAAAATTTTTTATATTTATTTTCTCCACAACCGAAATCTAGAATTTTTTTGTTTTTTAAAGACTTACTAAAATGAATTACTCTCTTATCTATTTCTTGCAATATCATTAATATTTTACCTATATTTAAAATTTATGTTCATGAGAAATTTTATTTATGTAATTTTCATAGTTATGTATTGAGTCATAATAATTTGTAATAGCATATCTCTGCGATGAAATCAGCGGAGCCCCCCTGTGTATTAACGATGGATCAAAAAATATTAGGGTTCCCGCTTTTCCAATTAATGTCTCTAAATTTTTTGAATTAAAAATTTTTTGTATTTCTACATTTTCGAACCTAGTGTTTGGATATGATTTATTAAGAAAAATTGAGGTTTTTAGGACATTAAATAAATTATTTGAATTTTTTACTAATTGAAAAGGCCCATTGTTATTTTCTACATCATTGAGATATATTATCGATTTAAACTGCTTTCCATAGGAGTCTTTGTGCCATCCTGCTCCTGATCCTTCATTTTTTTTGGAGAATACAACTTTATTTGCCATCGTCATCACATTTTTTAATTTAAAACCACAATAACTCTCTCCAATTTTTTGGATAAAATTATTTTTATAATAATTTAAAATATTATTGTTTAATTTTTCAGCAAAAAAAATCCTATTATCCGAATTGTTTTTATCACGCCATATTTTGTTAGATTGATGCTTAATAGTATTGTCTATTTCGTTAATAATATCTCTACATTTTTCCTTTGATAAATAATTTTTAAATACAAAATAACCTTTTTTTTTGAGCTCAGTAACAATTAATTTTTCATCATAATTTAATTTTATATCATTTTTTAATTTTACTCTTTTTTTTGAATTTAAAAATAAGTACTTGATAATTTTTAGTGGTGGATAAAAATATCTCTTTATCATCTGTACCTCATTTTAATATATAAATTATATTTTATATATCTTAAAAAATAGAAAGTTTTTTGTAACACAATAATAAATAGCGATTTTAAAAATGAAGGTTTTTTACCTAATAAAAAACAAATATATTTATAGAAACTAACAAAGTCTTTAATATGATTGGAATGCGGTTCTCTAAGTTTTGGTGAAATATTGATTTTATGTGAGTCTAGTTTTCTATCAAGCTCAGACAGGTCGATATTTTTATCAAATTTAACTTTACGAGATCTGTAAATATTATTTAAAACTTTTTTAAATTTTGGTATCTGATAATTCTCTGAAACCAAATCTCTAGTTTTTTTTTTATCTATTTTAAATTTCTTGTAGTCCCTTACTGCTTTGATAATTTTATTTGGTAAATCATTTTCGGAATCATATGATATAGAGTTATTTTTTTCCATATAATCAGCAACGCCCCCTACCACATTCTTATAGTAGATAACAGGGCACCCACACAAAAGAGCCTCATGAATAGCACGATTACCTCCTTCGATAATCGAGGGTAAAATGCAAATTTTGCTCAGATTATAAAAGTTACACATCGCCTCTTTATTTAGCATGTATTTCGAGTCAAAAGTATTAATAGGAAGAAGTGTAAAATATTTTCTGTCTTTTTTTTTTATAAGGCGCTTATAATCACTAATAAGATTTGTATAATATCTATCTGGCTGACTATAAAAATCTTTATCAGAAGCCATTGGAAAAATTATTAAAAATTTTAAAAATATTTTTTTTTTATATATCTTATGTGCGGCATTTATTAAGCTTTTAAACCCTTTTTCTGGAGTAGGCCGAAGAACAGAAATTACATCATAAATTCTTTTGTAACTTTTATTTATAAAAATTTTGTCAATAAAGTTTCTGCTTGAAAAGTTTATAATCTTATTTTTTTTTTTATTCTTAAAAGATCCACCACCAATGGGTGCCAAGTGATAATCAATATAGGGGACATCGTTCTCATTTCTAAGAGCCCAGCTCCAGTGCATAAAAAAAAAATATTTTTTCTTTAGTAAATTTAAATCATGCGAATATATATTTTCGATAAATCTTTTTTTAAAAAAATCAGCTTCAGATGAGTTAAAAACTATAACACCTTTTGAATTTTTTTTATTTTTATTTAAAACGTAAACCATTAAAATTTGATTTTCTCAGACTTTAAATTTAAATTCTTTTGTCTGATAAATTGAATTATTACATGCATAAAAATTTGAGCTGCATCTTCGGATATTCCATAATTATCTATTTTCGTATGAAGACTTAAATCGGATAATTTCAAAAGTTTTCCTCCTTTAAAACCAACAAAGCTTATAGATTTCATTTTAATCTTTTTTGCAGAATTTAATGCATAAACTAAATTTTTTGAATTTCCTGAGGAACTTATTAAAATTAATAAATCATTTTTTTTACCTAAGCTTTCAAGTTGATAAGAAAAAATCTTGTTATAATCTAAATCATTAGAAATAGCTGTTATAAGCTCCATGTTTGAAGCTAAACTGATTATTTTTGGCATAAGATTTGTATTGGTTCTCAAAAGTTTTAAATAATCTGCAACATAATGATTTGAAATAGCAGCCGATCCACCATTTCCACATATAAAAATACTCTTATTCATCTTAATAGTATCCTCTATTAAATTTGTAATTTTTTGGATTTTTTTCAAATCAATATTTTTTAAAGAATTATTTAAATTTAAAATATAATCTTGAAAAAATTTGTTTATATTTTTATATTTTTTTTTTGGAAATTTCATAATTTTATCTTTTTTTTTAAATCATTTATCCAATTATACTTAAATCCTAGATTTTTATCATCCACGTAAAGATCATAACTTGGTTTTCCTAGTATTAGTTTAGAGTAATTAACCTTCCACTTCTTTAGTTGGCTTTTAGTAAATTCATATCCTTGTTTTATAGCTTTTTTTTGAACATCATTATTTCTACCCATATACCTTGATGTAAAAATTATAATTTTATAGTTTTTAATAAGTTTATTTATGAAATTTATATTTTTTCTTATTGGTTTTGAGGATCTATAATTATTTTTTTTAGTCAAACAAATTACCCCATCAAGATCAAAACAAATTATTTTAATTTTTTTATTTTTCATTCATATCTAAAATTTTTAGTTGATTATTTTTAATTGTATATACATTATTACAAAATTTATTTAGCATATTTTTTCTATGTGATACAATTATTATAGTTAACTTGGATTTAAAATTTTCTGTTAAGTTTTCTAATATTTCTTCTTCATTTTTTTGATCAAGTTTGCTAGTGGCTTCATCTAAAATTAGAATTTTTGAGTCATTGATTAAGGCTCTTGCAATACAAATCCTTTGTGCCTGTCCTCCTGAAATTTTTGCTGCCCGCTCCCCAATTACAGTATTCAGACCATTTTCGCTTTTAATTAAAAAATTCTCCAAGTTACATTCCTTTAATAATCTATTAAATTTTTTTATATCAACTTTAGACTCATCAAGACCAAAAAGAATGTTGTTTTTAATGCTTTCATTTAAAAGAAAAATGTCTTGAGGCACATAACCTATTAAATTTTGCCATGATTTAGGATTGGCATATATATCTTGATTATCAACATAAACGCCGCCAGATTTAGGTTTATTAAAACCAAGCAAAATGTTGATAAAAGTGGTTTTTCCGCCTCCGCTTGGGCCACAAATTCCAATTATACTATTTTTTTTTATTTCTAAATTAAAATTTTTAATTACATCAGTTTTTGAGCCAGGGTAATGAAATGAGATGTTTTTAATAAGTATTTTATTATCAAAACTGAGTTTTTTTTGATGGTTGTCATCTTTTAAATTTTCTAAATCTTTTTCCCTAAAACTTAATGTATTGATTTCCTCTAAAATTTCTTGTGCAGGATATATTGAAACTTTTAAGTTTTGTATGCTTAAGAGAATTCTATTGCATGCTGGTGCCATTTTAAAAATTGCTACGACATAAACTCCAATAAAATCAAGATTATTTACAATTGATTCTTGCTTATATAAAAAAAAAGCTATTAAAAATAAAACTATTCCTAAAACTAATATTTCAATAATTATTTTTGGAATAAATCTTAAAATGTCTTGGCTATAACCCGCTAAAACATTTGACTCTACATTTTGATTGAATTTTTTTTGAAATATGGATCTCCTTTTTAAAATTATAACCTCTTTTAGTGAGTTTAAGATATTTAATAAATTTTCGTATGTTTTTTGTGTATTTTCTATTTTAATTTTTGACAACCTCACAAGTTTGTTCTGGGAATGTAAAATAATTAATGTAGAAAACACTAAAAAAATTAAAGTCATTAAAAGTGTAAATTCGAAATTAAAATTGAAAAGAAAAATTAATAAAATAATAGAAAGTATAGAATCTATAAAAAGAGTATTTGCAGATTTTAAAAATGACGTAATAAAACCTACTTGTCCAATATTTTTTATTTTTTCAGAAAATTTAAAATTATTAAATTTTTCGATATCTGTATAGATATAATTATTATACAATTTTTTTGTGTAACTAACATATACTTTATTAATGAGTTTTAAATTAAAGCTTTCACTAAATATAAGAAAGAATGCTTTAATTATAAAAAAAATTATTGCTAATAAGATAAACATATATGCAAGTGATAATGGAGAAATTCGTAATTCATACTTTTGTGAAAAATATTGAACAAATTCTAATTCAGCAAAAGCATCTGGACTTAGAATGATTTTAATAATAGGAATTATTGTTGCTACCCCAATCATTTCAAGGAAAGCTGATATAATCCCAAAGATGACTAAAAAATAAAACTTTATTTTTAAATTACTATTTAACGTTCTTAAAATATTTTTAATAGTTACTAACATAATATGTCTTTAGTAAATTTAAATATTAAGTTACCAAATTCATCACTTCTATGACTTTGAATAACTAAATTTTTATAATCCTTTTTAAAATTAATTTTAATAAATCATAATGACTTTTTATTTACTTCTTTCTTAAGCTCTTCGAACTCTTTTGCTTTTTGTTTCATAAAATAATAAGCCATTTTTGATTTATGAGATATTCCTTTGGGGGTTAACAAATAAATATAGTATGATTTATTTGGATTTTTTTTAAAATTTTTAATTTTTACTAAACCTTTTTTTTTTAATGCCTTTAAACAATAGTTTAATTTTCCAAGACTAAATCCTAGCTGGCCAGCTAAGTCCCTTTGACTTGAATTAGGACTACCACCTATTTTTCTTAATAACTCAAATTCATCATTATTATTTTCTTTTTTGTTCATATTTTGAACTTATACTGTTCAATTGTTGAACTGTAAAGCTAATATGATATAAATTTTGAAAAATTTAAATAAAATGAAAGAAAAAAAAATTGCTATTATAACTGGAGGCTCTTCTGGTATTGGAAGAGCTATATGCAATGATCTAGTTAAAAATGGATATGTGGTTCTAAATTTTGATAAAAAAAAATATGAAAAATATAATATTATATTTGTGAAAACTAATTTAGAAAATTCAATTTCGATAAAAAAAAGTTTTCAAAAGATTATAAAAAAATTTAAATATCCATCTGTATTAATTAACAATGCTGCTATTACTATAAGTAATCAATTTGTTAAATATTCTAAAAAAGATTGGGAAAAAACTTTTAAAATAAATTTATTTGCACCATTTTATTTATCTCAATTATTCTCAAAAAATTTAATAAATAAGAAAACCAATGGATCAATAATAAATATAACAAGTATAGGCGCGGAACTTGCTTTTCCTGATAACCCAGCTTATCAGTCAAGTAAAGCGGGATTAAAACACTTAACAAAATCTTTATCTTATGATCTTGCAAAATACGGCATCAGAGCAAATAATATTGTTCCAGGTTATACTAAAGGCGGAATGAACAAAAAAAGTTGGAACAATTTAAGCTTAAGAAATAAAAGATCCAAGAAAACCATGTTAAAAAGATGGGCTTATCCGTGTGAAATAAGTAATGCTGTACTTTTCTTAATAAGTAAAAATTCATCATATATAACTGGAACTGATCTTATAGTTGATGGAGGATGGACTTCAAAAGGATTATAATTAATGAAAGCTGACGCGATTATACTTGCAAGAGGTGGCTCAAAAGGAATTCCAAAAAAAAATATTAAAATTTTTTGTGGAAAACCTTTGGTTGAGTGGACAATTTTACAAGCAAAATCTTCAAAGAATTTAAAAAATATCTATTTAAGCTCAGACTCTGAGCAAATACTTAATATCGGAAAAAAACATAATATTAATTTAATTAAAAGACCAAAAATATATTCTGGGGATAAAGCAACTTCGGAAAGTGCAATTATGCATTTTTTAAAAAATTGTAGAAGTGCGAGCAATGATGGAATTGTTCTTTTAGAACCTACCTCTCCATTAAGAAAAAGGAAAGATATTGATAATTTAATCGTAGAATTTTTTAATCATAAATGGGATTCTGGATTTACTGCTGGAGAACTGAAAGATTTTTTAATTTGGGAAAAAATAAAAAAAAATAAACTAAAAAGTATGAATTATGATTTTAAAAATAGGGGACAAAGATTTAGTAGAAAAAACTGTTATGTAGAAAATAGTCTTGCATATATATTTAAACCAAAAATATTTATGAAATATAAAAATAGACTAGCAGGAAAGATTGGTTTAACAATAAATAAGGTTTGGCAGTCATTTGAAATTGATGAAAAAGATGATTGGAATTTTGTAGGTTCAATTTTTAAAGAAAAAATTTTAGGAAGGGAAATTTAATAAATGGAAAGCGGAAGATTAGTATATTTAAACGGAAAATTTGTAAAAGAAAGTGAAGCCAAAATTTCAATTTTTGACTCTGCTTTAATGTTTGGAGATATGGTTTTCGAAATGACAAGATCATTTAACAAAAAACAGTTCAAACTTAAGGAACACTTGGAAAGACTTTATTATGGAATAAAGATTTATAGAATCCCTATGAAAGTTTCTATGAAGGAGCTAGAAGAAATCTGTTATGAAACTATAAAAAAAAATGAACCTTTTTTTAATGATACTGATGAACATAGATTAATGATTAATGTGAGTAGAGGTCCTTTAGGTATATACGCTCCAATCTTTGATAACAAAATAGAGACAACGGTTGTTGTGGCAGATTTTCCACTTAAATGGACAGTTGCGTATATGGCCCCTTTGTATAATGAGGGTGTAAATGCGGTATTAGTTAATCAAAGAGCTATCCCAGCACATTTAGCGGATCCAAAAATTAAAAATAGAAGTAGAGTTTTTTATCAAATGGCAAATATTGAAGCATCAATGTTTAGAGGAAAAAACAATTGGGCACTTTTGATGGGAACTGATGGATTTATAGCTGAGGGTAGCGGAGATAATTTTTTTATTGTCAAAGACGGAGTTGTAATTACTCCAGAAGGAAGAGATTGTTTAGTTGGAATATCAAGAAATTATGTCTTTGAAGTTTGCGAACAACTAGGAATTAAATGTATAGAAAAAAATATTGAACCATATCATATTTATACTGCAGATGAAGCGTTTATGACTGGAACTCCTTTTTGTATTTTACCAGTTTTCAAATTTAATGAAACACCAGTTGGCAGTGGAAAATTTGGAAAAATAACAAAAAAACTTATAGACAAATGGGGAAAGAATGTTGGAGTAAATATTATTCAACAAATAAGGGACTTTGGTAAAGAATGTAAAAACCAAAATTCAGATGCACCAACACCATATCAATTTTCAACAGATCAAAAAAAATGATTTTTAAAGTAAACTTTAAAAAAAATTATAATTTTGGAAAAATAAAATTAGAGAAATTAAATTCTAAACATATTAAAGATTTAAATGAGTATTCTCAAATAAAAAGTTTTTATGAGTTTATAGAATATCCCCCATTCAAATCTAAGAAAGAGACTGAATTGTATTTCAAAAGCAAGATAAGACAAAATGATTTTAAAAAAAACTTCTGGTGGTCCATAATTTATAAAAAAAATAATAAAGCCGTCGGAACTTTTGTTTTTCATGATTATAATAACAAAAGACACACCATAGAAGGTAGCTGGGGCCTTAGCCCAAATTACCAAGGAAAAGGCATAATGAAAACAGTAGTCTCTAATATGATTAACATTGCTAATAGAAACAAAATTGCAAGGATTCAGCAAATTGCTGATGTAAATAACGTTCCTACAGTAAAACTAACAATGTCATTGGGTTTTAGAATAGAAGGTATTATGAAAAACTATTGTTTTTATCAAAGAAATAAAAAATACAGTGATGCTTATCTTTTATCTTATACAAAAAATAAATAATTTTTAAGAAGAGAAAAAATAAAATGATTATTAAAAGAACTCTTAAGAGAATAAAAAAAAGTGATGGTAAATTTAATACAAATGAAGTCTACTACGTTCTTAACGTATTAGAAAATTCAAAAAATAAAAATATAGATTACGTAAAAAAACTCGAAGAAAAATTTTGCAAAGTATATAAAGTCAAATATGCGATAGCATGTAACTCCGGTACATCTGGTTTACATTCGGCTTTATTTTCCCTAAATTTGAAAAAAGGTGACGAGGTAATAATACCAGGTTTAACCGTTGTAATGGATGCGTATGCTGCGATACATTTAGGTTTAAAACCAGTGTTTTGTGACGTCGATCCTGATACTTTTTTGGTGACAGCAGAAAATATTAAAAAAAAAATTACAAAAAAAACTAAAGCAATAATGCTCGTATCTTTACAAGGCCTTCCAGTAGATATAGATCCTATTATAAGTTTAGCTAAAAAATATAATCTCAAAATCATTGAAGACAATGCTCAAGATGTATTGGGTATGTATAAAAATAGTTTGGCAGGTACAAAAGGAGATATTGGAGTTTGGAGCTTTGAAAATAAAAAACATCTTAGCGGAGCAACCGAAGGTGGAATAGTGGCAACAAATAACAAAAAATTTGCAGAAAGAATAAGAAAATTTGCAGGTATCGGCTATAAAAATATGTCTGCTAGTGGTGGAAGAACATCCCTATCTATAGAAAAAGTGCAAGATCCAAACTACGAAAGATTTGATACTATTGGATTAAATTATCGGATGCCGCAAATAGTTGCTGCAGTATGTTTGGCTCAGCTTAAAAACGCAAAAAAGATAGTTTCAAAAAGAAGAATTGTTGCAAATATTTTTAGAAAACAAATTAAAAATTGTAACTGGTTAATAGAACAAAAAATACCTAAAAATGTTAAACATAGTCATTA
>MDTA01105227.1_pt1 | contig 10772 bp, 10 predicted proteins | sample 811151 | NCBI WGS metagenome assembly MDTA01 (sample SAMN05326648, study PRJNA326480) | marine metagenome | isolation source: seawater | place: Indian Ocean: South | collected 2010 | reverse complement strand
AGGCGCTCACGAATACTTAGGGGAATTATACATCACCCTTGGTAATATGGATAAAGCCAATGAGATGCTTTTAAATTTAGAAAAAATTGCTGGAACTAAATCAATGGAATACACAAAGTTAAAGAAAGCGATCGATAACTCATAATTAGAGTTATTTTAAAAACATTTAAATAAGTCCATTTACATGGGCTTATTTTTTATAACTTAAAATAAAACATTATAATAATTCAAAATAAATTAATTAAATTATTTTCACTAACATGTGTCCATAAACTAGAAAAATCTTGGCTAAACTTTTTTTGTGCTTTTTTTGCATTCTCTTTTTTTTCAAAAACACTAAAAATACAAGATCCACTCCCAGTAAGTCTAGAGAATATAACGTCATCCAAATTACTTAAATAATTTATAATTGATAAAAATTCAGGTTCATTTTTTTGTAAAATTTTTTCAAAATCATTTCCTGAGTCCTGATCCGTAATTTCTTCCAAATCAAGTTCAGAATTAAAATCAATGTATGATGATTTAAATGATTGATACATTTTTTTTGTAGAACACTTAAAGGATGGTTGAACTATCAAAAAATAATATTTAGGAAAAAAAACATTTGAAATTAATTCACCCCTACCACGTATTAAACTATCTCTTTGATTTAAAAAAAGAGGGATATCTGAACCTAGTTCGACATAATCAAATATATTTTTTTTTTCAATTATCTGTAAGTTTTCTAATATTTTAATAACCGTTGCAGCATTTGAAGATGCGGAGCCCAATCCAGCTCGATAAGGAAAATTTTTAGAAATAGAAAAAAGAAGTTTTGGAGGATCTTTTCTAATAAAAGAAAAAATTTTTTTAATTATACAATCATTGAATATATTTTTCTCAGGAGTAAATTTTCCTGTATAACATATCTCAAATTTATGGTGTGGTTTTACAGTTATTTCATCATATAAATTAATAAATGTAATTCCTGATCGAATATTATGAAATCCATCATTACGTTTATTAATTATTCTTAAAAATAAATTTATTTTTGCAGGTGATTTTTCAACTATTTTATCCAGCATTTAATTTGTCTAATTTACTTTGAACATTTAATTCAATTTCATCTTCAGGATCAGCCAATTCTATTGCCTGTTTCCAAAAATGAACAGCTTCTCTTTTTCTATTCATAGCATAATAGATATCGCCAAGGTGGTCTAGTGATATTGCCTCACCTGGCGCAAGGTCAATTACTTTTTCCATTAAACGTGCAGCTTCATCTAAATTATTTTTTTTAAAATAAGCCCAAGCAAGACTATCTATAATATAATAGCTTTCAGGATTAGTATCATTAGCTTTCTCTAACATTTTTAATGATTGTTCTAATCTTATATCTCTCTCAACCCACCCATAAGCTAGATAGTTTAGAACGTTTGGGGAGTTTGGTTTTATATCGAGTGATTTGAGAAAATCCCTTTCAGCTTTATTCCAATCATCAAGTCGTTCATAACATATACCTCTCATATAATATATATTCCATAAGTCTTCCTGATTTGCTTTGAGCATTTCATTATAAATTGGAATAGCAAGTTTGTATTTTTTATTAACTCTATAAAAATCAGCAAGAATTTTTTTCAATAAATAATTATTGTTATTAATTTTTAATATATTTTTTATATTTTTTACAGCTTCGTCATAAGGTGAGTAATAAGAATAATTTATTGCTAAACTTCTTTGAGCATCGATATAATATGGACTTGATGGTTGAATAATTTCAAAAATCTCTCTTGCAACTTTAAATTGTTTAACTTTTTGAAAAAGCTCTCCTTTAATTAAAGTTGCTCTATCATTTTTAACATCAATAATTTTTGAGAGAGAAGTGTAAAATAAAAGAAAATTATAATTTAGTGATTTTTGATCAGAATTTGAAAATGAGGATGTAACTATATCTATTAATGATTTGCTTATTGTAGATTTATCTTTTAATTCATTGTTATTAAAAAAAATAAAATCAATTAATTCATTTTTATCTTCTGACATATTGTATAATTTTTCAATTTCTTTTAATTTTTTATTCAAATAAAGGTATACTAACTTAACGATATACGCTTCTTGATTATACTTATCCTTAGAAAGTAGTTCGTCAGCAATTTTATTAGCAACGTATAAATCTTCAATTATCACGGCCGCAATTATTTTGTCCAAAAGATTGCCATTTGAAAGTTTACTATCCTTAATGTCATAATCTAAAATACTATGTTGATAATCGTAATTTTTAAATGCTAGTTGAGATATAAGAAAGGAAGAGCTGTTAAATGCTAAAATTGGACTAGAAAATAGTATAATAATGCTAATAAAAAAGAGTTTTTTCATATAATTTATTATTTAAAAAAATAATTAGTTACAATAGAATTAAATAATCTTAAATTAAAATGAATCAATCAAATAAGAACAATTTAAAATTTATAAAGAATTTGGGCATAAATTATTTTCTACAGGATTCTCCTCGAAATTGGTTTCAAAATAATAACATTTTTATAAAAAGTCAAAATCACAATACTGACAATAATAAGTTGTCACAAATAAACGAAGTCATGAAAAGTATAAAAAATCACCAAACGCCTCTCAAAAAATCAGCTAAAAAATTGGTTTTTTATGATGGAAGTCTTGATGCAAAAGTAATGTTTATTGGGGAAGCGCCAGGAAAAGATGAAGATGAACAAGGTATTCCGTTTGTTGGTAGAGCGGGACAACTTTTTAACAAAATGCTTGCAGCAATAAAATTAAGAAGAGAGAATGTTTATATTACCAATGTTGTAAATTGGAGACCACCAGATAATCGAACACCAACTGATAAAGAAATTTTAGAATTTTTGCCTTACTTACAAAAACAAGTTGATATTATAAATCCAGATTATATTTTTTTATTAGGGACGGTTGCAACAAAAGCTATTTTATCAACACCTTTAGCTTTAGGTAAATTGCGAGGCAAATGGCATGAATATAAATCTTTTAAGTTAAATAAAGTAATCTATACTATTGTTTCATACCATCCAGCTTTTTTGTTACGTTCACCACAATATAAAAAAGCATCTTGGGAAGACTTACAAATGTTAGAAAAGAAATTAAATAATGAAAATAAAGACACTTAATTCAATATTATTTATAATATTTAGTTTTGTTATTATAATTCCAAACGCACAAGCTTTTCAACTTGATATATCAAAAAAGTATGGTGATATTTTTTCATCTAAAATATTAAGTGAAGATGATGTACATAATTATCAACAGGCTTATTTATTTCAAGAAAAATGTAAATGGAAAAGTGCAAACAGGTATATATTAAAAATACAAAACAAAACACTACTGGGTCATATTTATGCACAAAAGTTTCTTCATCCAAATTGTTATAAATCTAAATATTTAGAATTATACTATTGGTTAAAGAAATATTACGATCATCCTCAAGCTAAAAGAATATATAAATTGGCAATAAGAAGAATGCCTCCAGGTTATAAAAGCCCAACAAAGCCATCACTACCATTGGGGGTGGAATCAGAGACAGTAAGTAAAGTAAAAAAAGATAAATATAAAAGTTTAAAGAAACTATCAAGCTCTCAAAAAACCGAAAAAAGAAAACTAATTAATGGCATTAAATCTAGAGTTAATAAAGGTTGGCCAACTGGGGCTTTACAATTATTAAATCAACGTGATGTAAATCTATTATTAGATCAAGTAGAAATAGACCAACAAAAAGAATTAATAGCTAAGGGATATTTTTTAGCAAATAAAAATAAATTGGCAATTCAATATGCTTCAGAAGCCCTTGTAAATTCAGCAAAATATGTACCATACGCTGCATGGACTGCAGGTCTTTGTTCTTGGAGGTTAGAAAAATATGAAGATGCAGCAAATTACTTTTCACTATTTTCAATAAGCTTGAAAGATGATGCATGGCATCAAACATCAGGTAGTTTTTGGACAGCTAGATCTTATGCAAAGCTAGGTCTTTATGAAGATATAAATTTTTGGCTAAAAAGAGCATCGCATAATCCGAACAGTTTTTATGGAATGCTAGCTCTTGAAATTTTAGGGGTGGAAAATAAAATTGAATGGAATCAGAAATCAATTCTAAATAAAAAAAATAGTAAATTACTTAATCTACCAGCAGGAAAAAGATTACAAACACTTATACAAGTTGGTTTCGCAGATGAATTAGAAAAGGAGATAGTCCATATAAATTCTATATTAAATAAACAAATTGCTGAAGAATCGATAAGCATATCTGAAAATTTTGATTTAGCTTATACACAATTAAAAATTGTTAATAGGCTAGAGCAGTTTGGAATGGATGTTCCAATACACCTCTATTACCCAACCAGTGTTTGGAAACCTCGAGATGGATTTAAAATAGAAAAAGAATTATTACATGCCTTTATGCATCAAGAGTCAATGTTTAATATTAAGGCAAAAAGTAAAGATGGTGCTATAGGACTTATGCAAGTTCTACCTTCCACAGCAAAATTTATTACTAAAAGTAAAGACGTAAAAAGAAACAACAGTAATATTTTAAAAAATCCTGAAATTAATTTAGAGGTTGGACAAGAATATATTAATTATCTTCTTGACTTAGAAGTCGTATCAAGAAATTTGATTTTTTTGGCAGCTGCTTACAACGGAGGTCCTGGCAATCTTCAAAAATGGAAAAAAGAAACAAATTATATGGATGACCCTCTCTTTTTTATGGAGAGTATACCCTCAAGAGAAACAAGATGGTTTATTGAAAAAATACTGACTAAATACTGGATTTACCAAAATAAAAATAATAAAGAAATGAGATCTCTTAAAATGCTAGCAAATGGTAGTGATCCACTTTATTAATATTATATGCCAATCGATACCTCTATAGATTTTGTTGCTATTAACATTGCTGTTATAACAATTTCAGATTCGCGCACTATTGAAAATGATACTTCTGGTGACACACTTGAAAAACGAATTGTAAATTCTGGTCATCAGATAATTAAAAGGATAATAATACCTGATGATGTTAATAAAATAAAAAATACTTTAAAGTCAATATCTCTAGAAAAAGATGTAGATTGTATTATTACTACAGGTGGAACAGGCTTAACTGGCCGTGACACAACTCCTGAAGCAATAAAAGAAATTGCAAATAAACACATTGATGGTTTTGGAGAATTATTTCGTCAAGTCAGTTTTGAAAAAATAGGAACTTCTGCAATACAATCAAGAGCAGTTGCAGCACTTATAAATAGTACATATGTTTTTTGTTTACCTGGATCAACTGGAGCATGCAAAGATGGTTGGGACGAAATTTTAAAGTATCAATTAGACATTAGGCACAAGCCCTGTAATTTTGTTGAGATCATGCCAAGACTTAACGAAAAATAGTGGCTGATTTTACAATAGAAAATACAATTAAGGGTCCTGTAATTGGTTTAGATGAAGTTGGGAGAGGTCCACTTGCCGGACCAGTTGTAAGTTGCGGTGTAATTTATAATAGCTATGGGATTTTAGAAACCAAAATTCCAATTACTGATTCTAAAAAATTAACAATTAAACGAAGATTAGAATTATTTAAATTTTTTCAAAAATTAAAAAAAGAAAATATTTTAGAATATTATTTAGGCCTTGCTAGTGTAGAAGAAATTGATAAATTTAATATATTGGAAGCAACAAAATTATCAATGAAAAGAGTTATAGATAAATTTAATAATCCAAGCGCTAGTATAATTGTTGATGGAAATTTTAAAATAAACTATAAAAATTTTAACGAAAAATCTTTTGTTGGAGGAGATAGAGTTTCATTATCAATTGCAACAGCTTCTATAATTGCAAAAGTTCACCGTGATCGACTTATGAGTATTTTAGATAATAAATATCAACACTTTGGATGGAAACACAATGCTGGTTATGGTACAAAAAAACATATTGATGCAATAAAAGAAAAAGGTCCAACCAATATTCACCGTAAAAGTTTTGAACCAATTAAATCACTAATCAGAAACTAAAATTACATATTAATATTATGCAATAAATGCATATTAAATATAATTTCTACATGCTTGAAATAGATATTGCAAAATCTATTTAGTAATTATCATCATTCCTCCCAATTGATGATTTTACGGGGAGTCTTGAGACTCCCCACTTTTTTTTATCTTTTTTTTCAAAATCTACCTCTTATCCCAATGAAAAGATTCCCGTTGTTGATAAGTCGATTGACCTGATTCCATAACTGCTTAAAGATTCTTTTTTGCTTATATGAAAAAAAATCAAATAATTTTAGGTGACTCAATCAAAGAAATGAAGAAAATAAAAGATCAATCAGTTGATCTTATTTTTGCAGATCCACCATATAATCTTCAATTAAAAGATACCTTGTATAGACCTGACCAAACTACTGTAGAGGCAGTAACTCAAGATTGGGATAAATTTAGCACATATCAAGAATATGATAATTTCACTAACAAATGGCTTGGTGAGTGTACAAGAATATTAAAAAAAGGTGGTGCACTTTGGGTAATAGGAAGTTACCATAATATTTTACGAGTTGGCTCTTCTATTCAAGATAGAGGTCTTTGGATTTTAAACGATATCATTTGGCATAAAACAAATCCTATGCCAAACTTTCGTGGAACACGTTTTACTAATGCACACGAAACTCTTCTTTGGTGCACAACTTCTCGTAAAGCTAAATATACATTTAATTATCAAAATTTAAAGGAACTAAATGAAGGAAAACAAATGCGAAGTGATTGGTATATACCTATTTGTTCTGGGAAAGAAAGGTTACGAAAAGATAATAATCAAAGATCGCATCCAACACAAAAACCAGAAGCTCTTCTCTACAGAATTCTTCTTGCTTCTACAAACATAGGTGATCTTGTTCTTGATCCTTTTTCAGGTTCTGGAACAACAGCAGTTGTAGCAAAAAAATTAAAACGTAACTTTATTGGTATTGAAAAAGATAAAGATTATGTCAAATTTTCTAAAGAACGATTAAATAAAACAAAAATACTAAAAGAAAATGTTGTCACTATTACAAAGAGTAGACGAGATTTACCTAAAGTTCCTTTTGGTGAGCTTGTTGAACAAGGAATTATTCCGCCAGGTGCAGTATTAACAGATAAAAAAGAGCGTTTTAAAGCTACTGTTAGTATTGATGGAACACTTAAAATAAAAGATTTGACTGGTTCAATTCATCAAATGGGAGCAAAAATACAAGGACTACCAAGTTGTAATGGATGGGATTTTTGGCATGTGAAAGATAAATCTAGTTCAATTCTTCTAGACGAAATTAGATCAAACTACCGAAAAAAAATTAATTAATAATTTATTAAATTTTTTATGCAACACGGCTATAAATTCGAGTAATATAAATAAATAAAGTGAGCGCTCTTGCAATAAAGAAAATGCAAAGAGATAGCCATAGTCCTGTATTTCCAAAACTTGAAATTAATAAGAAAGAAACAACAATATAAATTGCAACAGAGATGATCATGGCATTACGAAGTTCTGTGGTTTGAGATGCGCCAACAAAAATACCATCAAATTGGAAACAAAAAGAAGCAGCAAAAGGAATAATAATAATCCAGTAAGAGTAAGAAAAACTGGTCTTTCTTATATTTGGCAAATCTGTCATTATGTTAATGTAATAATTTTTGCTTAAGAAAAAGATTAAGCATATTACTAAACCTGTTGCCGTACTTAATATGAAGGAGTTTTTTATAACATCATGTAATAATTTTCTATTTTTTGATCCAATAGAATAACCAACAATACCCTCTGTTGAAAACGCATAAGCATCGAGAACATAGGCAGATAACATAATAAAATTTAGTAATATTGTGTTTGCTGCTACTGTTTCTTCACTGATGGAGTTGCCAAGATAGGTAAAATATAAAAAAGCAAAAGCAAGAAGAAGAGATCTAATAAATATATTAAAATTAATATTAAAAATATTTTTAACTTTCTTTGGATCAAAAATTTTGTTTGTACTGAATTCTAATTTGGTAATCTTACTAAGCGCAAAAAAAGTATAAAATAAAAAAATAATCGCCGTAAGAGTTGAGGCAAAAAGTGTTCCTAAAGCAACACCAAAAACATTTAAATTAAAATATAAAACAAAAACTAAACTAAAAATTATATTTGAAATAGAATAAAAACCCACAATGATGCTCGATGTTTTTGTTTTTTGGAGACCAATGAATAGACCGGTGATAACAAAAATAGTAAACTCGCCAAAAGTAGAAAAAATACGAAGATTAAAATAATCTTTAAAGTATTCTTTAGTGTCTGATGATAATTCAAATATTGATAAGGAGATCTGCAAGATATAACTTTGTAAAAGTATTAAGAGTAAAGAAATGATAATGACAAAAACTATGTTTCTTAAAAAAATATCTACAATTTCTTGATAATCATTTGATCCATGTGCTTGAGCAATCATTCCAACTGTCCCTGAACGTAAAAAACCAAAACTTCCAAAAAGAATGGAAAACACACTTGTTGCAATACTTGTAGCAACCAGATAACTAGCATTTTCAAGATTTCCCATTAAGCCTGTATCAACAATAGCTACAAAGGGGATAACTAAGTTTGCAAAAAAAATAGGAATAGATAATTTAAAAATATTTCGAATGGATGATTTTGGTGACATTTAAAATGAGCTAAGTTTTTATATTATTAAATTTTGATAATAAAGTAGTATTAGATCACCTTAGACTCAAAATATTTACTATCTTTATTTAACAAATCTTATAAAGCATTACTTACTTTAAATGAAAATTGGCAGATACAAATACGAATTTGATTTCTTTAGTTGGATAAAAAAATCAGAATTAGTTGAACTAGAAAGTGTCAACCCTGCTGATGATCCTGTTCGTCCAGAATTAGATAATGAATTTAGAACATCTAAGGGAAGAAAAATTTTTGGTCTTAAATATAAAGAAGACATTGAGGGTATAGCATGTTTTGCATTTACTAATGAAATACCTGCTACTGTAAAAGAAATGGATTTAATGAGTGTGGAGGAAGAAAACGCATCCATACCTATTGCTTATACATTATGGTCTTTCAAAAAAGGTGCTGGGAAAAAAATAATGAAAGAATTACAAAGATATATAAAATCAAAAGAGCAATTTGAAAGTATTATAACAATTTCCCCTCTAACGCCTGTTGCTACCCATTACCATATACGTAATGGTGCAAGATTAATAAAAATTAATCCAACAACTCAAAATTTTGAATATAAAATTTAGAGAAATTTATTCGGAAATAGTTGTTGTTGACTTAACATAATAAGCATCCAGATAACAAGACCCATCTGTCCACTCATATGCATATAGACTGGTATCTGTACCAAAAGCTATATCAATTTTAGGAGCTGTTATTCCAACAGTGTAATTAGATTCTAATTTATAAATCTGGGTAAAAGTCTCAGTATTTACATCAGGGTCATCCATTGCCAGCCCATATTGACCAGTTAGACTTGTTATATCTTTAGAATAATTTGTGGTTTGATTTGATCCACTGTCACAAGCTGCATTTGCGCAAATAGTAGTTCCACCTCCAACGGTATCTGTTTGTAACCAAAATGTATTTTCTTCTGCATTTGCTGCAGCTAGAGCTGCAGTTTTTTCACATTTCCCAAACTGAAGCGACTTGTACTTACCAGTAGTAGAATTGTATGTAGAGTCTGATTCAGTTCTACAAAAACAGTAATCATCTTCACCCGCAGATTGTCCTCCAACTCTTTCAGCATCTACATAACCTTTCATTGTAAATTCTCTAGTTAAAGTTGGTTTAACATGAGTAAAGGTAGTTCCTATTGGAAGTCCTGTAGTTGAAACAAATGAGCCTACTTGTGTGCCAGCAGTTACAGAAGCAACATTAAAAGTTTTATTTCCAGTTCCAACTGTTGTTGCGCCTGTACAAGTTGTGTCTTTTTTGTTAGCTAATGGAGCTGCAGTACACAATTCTATTTTTGTTATTGTAACTTTATAAACTGTAGCAGCGCCATTTGCCGCAAAAGCCTGAGAAGAAAAATTAAAACAAAATAATAAAAATATAACTATTATAAATCTTTTCATTAGTTTAACCTCGTTATTACTACCCCAGTACCTTCAGACTCTATTGCTTGTTTATTTGATCTTCTAACAATGCTTAAAAGTTCTGAACTCATGTCTATTTGTAAGAAAGGTGTGTCACTTACAAAATCTGTTGATGCTGTTGGTGTTTCTCTTGCTGGATAGACAAACATTACTTTTGCAAAATTATTCGTTCCTGAAATATTATTATCATCATATCCCACTTCTGCAATAAAATTTGGGGTTAAAGTCATTTCTAAACTAATTTTATCACCTTTAGAGTCTTTTGAATTTTTATTAGCTTCCCATTCATAATGACTTGCAACTACGTTTGCCCATGGAAGATAAGGTACTTGACCGACTGCTGAAATCTCTGCTCCATCTAGTGTTCTTTCAGTATATGCACCAACCTTTTGTCCACTACTTATTGCTTGATAGTAATTAGCAAGTAATTCAAAAGATGAAGATCGTAGTTCCAAGCCAACACTTGCTCTTGCATTTCCTTCTTCATCATAATCAACAAATACATTTGCACCAGTAATTGAATCTTTGCTATCAGAAAGTTTACGATAACCTATTCCAATGTTTGTTGATAATCTTCCTTCACCTCTAATCTTTTGTTCATTTAATTGAAGTTGAATAAATGTTGCATCATTACTATGATGCTTTGAAATCGGT
>MDTA01076090.1_pt1 | contig 10774 bp, 8 predicted proteins | sample 811151 | NCBI WGS metagenome assembly MDTA01 (sample SAMN05326648, study PRJNA326480) | marine metagenome | isolation source: seawater | place: Indian Ocean: South | collected 2010 | reverse complement strand
TGGAAAACAGTATTTGTTTCAATTTTGATTCAATTTATTGTCGCTATTTCTGTTCTTAAAGTACAATTGATTCTGTCTTTTTTTGAAATAATTTCAAAATTTTTTGTTCGGATAATCAGTTATACGGCTGCAGGTAGTTCATTTTTATTTTCATCTTTGATTAATCAAGAAAAATCCTCATATATTTTTGCATTTCAGGTTTTGCCGATAATTATCTTTTTTTCAGCCTTAACATCTGTGCTTTATCACTTAGGGATTATTCAAAAAATAGTTTCAGTTTTGGCTTGGTTACTAAATCGTTTCTTAAAAATTACAGGTGCTGAAAGTTTATCTCTAGCCGGAAATATATTTTTAGGTCAAACTGAATCCCCACTACTTATTAAATCATACTTAGGAAAAATGACAAAACCCCAACTCTTTGTTGTGATGGCTGGAGGGATGTCTACAGTTGCCGGAAGTGTACTTGCAGCTTATATTGGTCTGCTTGGAGGCAATGATGTCAATGAACAGGTTAAATTTTCAACTCATTTACTAACCGCCTCAATAATGGCTGCTCCAGGTGCTGTTGCTATTTCTAAAATAATATTCCCAGATTCTAAAAAATATGCTAAGAACTCAATAGAATTTGAAAAAGAAAAAATTAATGGTAATATCCTATTGTCATTAACTAAAGGAACCATTGAGGGTGTAAAGCTTGCGGTGAATGTGGGAGCTATGCTTTTAGTCTTTCTAAGCATCATTGCTTTGTTAAATGACATAATGTGGCTAATAGGTGATATTTTCAGTTTGAATGTTTTAATTTCAGAGTCGACAAATTTTGACAACTTTTCTATTGAGTTTGTTTTAGGATATCTATTTGCACCTCTGATGTGGTTAATTGGTGTTACCTATCAAGAGTGTGCATTGATGGGTCAGCTATTAGGAGTTAAAATTGTATCCAGTGAATTTGTTGCATTTGTCCAACTAGCAGAATTAAAAAACATAAATACAACTGTTAGTTTACTCAGCAAGAAGTCAATTACAATGGCAACGTTTATGTTATGTGGCTTTGCAAATTTTGCCTCTATTGGTATTCAAGTTGCGGGTATTGGAGTTCTAGCACCAGATCAAAGAAAAAATTTGTCAGAATTAGGTTTTAAGGCCATGATAGCTGGAACTATTGTTTCACTGATATCGGCATGCTTTGCAGGAATTTTAATTAATTAATTTTTTGAGTTTTTCCAAAGTAAGAATAAAGCAAAACCCGTGAGGAGGAAAAGAATTAATGCTTGAAGACTTTTACCATATATTAAAAAACCTACACTAAATAAAGAACCATAAATAGCAAACACACTAATCATCATGCAGATGATTCCCCTAGGAATGGTCCAAAAAACTTTTTTTTCTATTTTGTTCTCACCAATTTGATCTCTAATCTTGTTCCACCCATTCCCTCCGGGTTGAATTTTGGTATAGAAATTTTTTAATGTATTTAGATTTGAAGGGGGTGTCAACAAACTGACACTAACCCATGCAATTGTAGTAATAAATACACTTGTTAAAAATTGAACATCTTGTTTTATTGGTTCAAAGCCTAAACTTGGATGTATTATTTGTAAATAAATGGCAAGAATGAATGAAACAATCATAGCAGTTATTTCGCTGTAAGCATTTATTCTATACCAAAACCACCTTAAAATAAACAAAAGACCTGTCCCAGCTCCGATCTGCAATAAAATTTGAAATGCTTGCAAAGCGTTATTTAAAACAAGTGCAAAACAAGCAGATAAAAACATTAACACAAAAGTTGCAATCCTTCCTATAAAAACCTTTTTGGAGTCAGTAGAATTAGAATTTATAAATCTTGAATAAAAGTCATGAACGATATATGAAGACCCCCAATTTAGGTGAGAGGATATTGTTGACATAAATGCAGCTATAAGTGATGCAACCATTAAACCAATAACCCCTTTTGGTAACAAAGTCATCATCGCTGGATAAGCTAAATCATTTTTTAATAATTTTTCGTCTATTCCAGGAAAAGCTTCCCCAATCGAAGTTAAATCAGGGAAAATTATTAAGGAGGCTAATGCAATTAATATCCATGGCCAAGGTCTGATTGCGTAGTGAGCAAAATTAAATAAAAGTGTAGCCCACATCGCATTATTTTCATCTTTAGCAGAAAGCATTCTTTGGGCAATGTATCCACCACCGCCGGGTTCAGCTCCTGGATACCAAACACTCCACCACTGAACAGCAAGCGGTAAGATAAAGATTGTAATAAAAACTTCTCTATCATTTATGTCTGGGATTAAATCAAGTTTATTAATCACATTAGGATGTGAAAATAAATTGTTTAAACTTTGAATTTCGGGAAGTTCAATAAAATAAAAGGCTGACCAAATTGTAACTGACATCGCCAAGATAAATTGAAAAAAATCTGTATATACAACACCTTTAAATCCGCCAAGCATACTATATATGACGGTAATTGTTGATGCAATAAAAAGTGTACTTAAAGGAGAAATCCCCAAAATTATTCCACCTATTTTAATTGCTGCAAGGCAAACCGTAGCCATAATCATAATGTTAAAAAAAACTCCTAAATAAATAGCTCTAAATCCTCTTAGAAATGCTGCCTCTTTACCGCTGTATCTAATTTCATAAAACTCTAAATCAGTCAGTACACCCGATTTTCTCCATAGTCTAGCGTAAACAAATACCGTTAGCATTCCAGTTAACAAAAAAGCCCACCAAACCCAGTTGCCAGCCACCCCGTTTGTTCTTACAATATCTGTAACAAGATTTGGCGTATCAGCTGAAAAAGTTGTAGCAACCATTGATATACCTAATAACCACCAAGGCATATTTCTGCCTGATAAGAAAAATTCATCTGCATTTTTACCAGCAGTTTTGGATGACCATAAACCAATTAACAGGGTAATTACAAAAAAGAAAAATATTATAAGCCAGTCTTCTAATTCAAGTTTCATCTTTGCTTTTCCTTTTAATTATTTCAATATAGTTTAAAATGATAAAAAAGTAATTGTTTCTCCTTTAAAATAATTAGGTTTGGTAAATGAAATTTTATTTGCCTATAACTATTTTATCTGTTTTAATAACTAACAACTCTTTCTCTCAAATAGAAACAAAACCATTAGAAAAAAAAATTGAAATAGATAAAAATTCTAAGTCCATTTTGAAGTTACCTGAAAACAATTTGCCAGATTTTCTTAAAAAAGATTTCTTTTCTAAAGATCCAGCCTTTAAAGATTCTAAAGGATTTGAAAAAAATATTCAAATGGAGAATGAAGAGGCATTTATAAATCCAGGGGACGCATATTTAAAAAAGTTAAATTCAAATAAAAGCGAAGGGAGTGCGCCAAAATTTAAGGCTGACCAATATCTTGGGGACTTCATTAGTTCAACAGAAAATGTAAGAATAGTTTTCAGAGACCATCAAGAGCCTGACGGAGACAGAGTTCAAATTAGATTTAATGATGAAATAATTTATCCTAATATACTTTTGACCCAAAGATATAAAAAGATGGATGTCAAACTTTTAGAGGGTTTTAACAAAATTGACTTTGTTGCATTAAATCAAGGAGAATCAGGTCCTAATACCGCAGAGGTAAGAGTTTACGATGATGACGGAAACGTAATGATGTCAAATCTTTGGAACCTCGCAACGGGTTCAAAAGCAACCTTTATTGTTGTTAAACAAGATAATTAAAATTGTTTTTTTACAAATTAATTTTAAATTATCTAAAAAAATAGAGTTGGATACGCTCACACTTATTATTAATCAATTAATCGATCCTTTAGAATGGGTCATGCTTGTTTTGATTATTGGTGGAGGGCTGTTTCTGCTCTATGATTCAAAAGGATTCTCTCTAAAAAAAATCCAAAAAGGATTTCATCTTTTGTTTAAAAGTAATTCAGAGAAAGGTATATCTCGTTTTGAGGCCTTATCCGCTGTTTTAGCTTCAACTGTAGGACTCGGGAATATTTCAGGAGTCGCGATTGCGATTCACATGGGAGGGCCCGGGGTTCTTGTATGGATGTGGGTAACGGCTATTCTAGGATCTGTAATTAAATTTTACAGCTGTGCTCTGTCGGTTAAATTGAGACAAAAGGAATCAAATGGTGATCCCTTGGGAGGGCCCATGTATTATATGACAATTGGAATTCCTAAGTTTGGAAAATTTCTAGCAAATTGGTTTTGTATTGCTGCCCTTTTTGGTGTCTTACCAGCATTTACAGCAAATCAATTGACTCAAACGGTAGTTCAAGTTATTTATCCTCAAGGGAATAGTGCCGTGGATAGTTTAATTTACAAGAGCTCATTTGGGGTTTTGTTAATCTTGGTATCTGGATGGGTCATTTTGGGAGGTTTAAAAAAAATTGTTAAAACAACATCAAAACTCGTTCCCTTAATGGTGATTTTGTACTTGTTCATGGGTGGATGGGTTGTTTTAGATAATTTTTCGCAAATCTCAAATGCTGTTAAAAGCATAATTTTTTCTGCATTCGATTTTAAAACTATGTATGTTGGTGGTTTTTGGGGTCTTGTATTGCTTGGAATAAGAAGAGCTGTTTTCTCTAATGAAAGTGGCATTGGTAATGCACCAATGTATCACGGACAGTCTCAGTCAAAAAATCCGATTAACGAGGGCTTGGTTGCAAGTTTGGGCCCACTATTGGATACCATATTAGTATGCTCAATTACAGGAATTGTAATTATAATTAGTGGGTCACATTTAGATACAAACTTAAATGGAATCCTTCTAACCCTAGAGTCATTCAATCGTCTTTTTTATGGACTAGGAGATATATTTTTAGTCATTATGGTAATTGTCTTTGGATTAACTACTCTATTTACTTATTCCTATTACGGTGTAAAGTGTCTGGACTTTTTGACTAGGAAAAAATACGGATTTGTTTATAATTACATTTATTTAACAAGCATCTTTTTTTGTGCTATTTCATCAGTGAGTTTTGTGATAAGCCTTATTGATTTATCTTTTGCCCTAATGGCTATCCCAAATATGATTTCAGTTATTTATTTATCAAAAATTGTGAAGCAAGAAATTCCTTAAAAATTATAAATTAGTTGGTATTATAAATACTTCCTATTTTTTTAATCAAATTCAATTTTTTGGTTGAAATCACTAACCATAATCATAAAAATTTTATTTTAGTCAAATGGAAAGCAATGTGGTTTTTAGAGACATCAAGGGAAATGTGATTGACCCGATAGATCATACAAGAGAAATACTAAAAAAGAACCCGTTCGTTGAAGTTCATGTGGGAACCGATTCTCAAAGTTTAGCAAAAAAAACTCAATATATAACTGTTATCGCATACAGATATGGAAACAGAGGCGTTCACTATATTTTGAAAAAAAGTGGAGTCCCACAAATCAAAGATCTTTGGACTAGACTTTGGAAAGAGACTGAACTAAGTATCGCCGTTGCTGAAAATATAAAAAAATCCCTAAATATAATTCCAGAGATTGATTTGGATTATAATGAAAATGAAAATTTTAAATCAAATAAATTGGTAAATGCATCTAAGGGTCTAGCCAATTCTCTTGGCTATAAAGTAAATATAAAACCTCACATCCAAATTGCAACTAGAGCTGCAGATTATCATTGCAAATAAATTTTTGATTTGAAAGCATTTATTTTTGATCTTGACGGAATTATCGTTGATACGGCTAAATTCCATTTTAATTCCTGGAAAATTATAGCTAAAAAAATTGGTTTTGAGTTATCAAAAACTCAAAATGAACTTTTGAAAGGTGTGAGTAGAGAAGAATCTCTAAACAAGATATTAAATTGGGGGAATTTTTCAATTAGCAAATTGGAGAAGAAAAAATATCTAAAAGAAAAAAATGAACTTTATAAGAGATTTATTTGTGATCTTAATAAAATGGATGTTTTGCCCGGTGTTCACAAATTAATTGATTTTGCGAGGATTATGGAAATTCCAATTGCCTTGGGGTCTGCAAGTAAAAATGCACACCAAATTTTAGAAAAACTAGAAATAAAAAACAAGTTTAAAGTAATAGTTGACGGGAATTTAACTTCAAAATCAAAACCTCATCCTGAGGTTTTTCTTAAGGGCGCACAAATTCTTGGGGTAAATCCAAAAGAAGTAATTGTATTTGAAGACTCAATTGCAGGAGTTGAGGCTGCTAACAATGCAGAAATGATTTCAGTTGCAATATGCGCGAGTGGAAAAATTGATTGTGCAAAATTTAATTTTGAATCACTCGACGATATACCACTTGAATTTTTTGAAAACATGATTAGAAATGGCAGTAAGAATTTATAAAATTGATCCTTGGAAAGTAATTGATGAAGGTTGGGACCCGGATAAAGTAATGGGGTCTGAAAGTATCTTTAGCATTGGTAACGGAGCTATGGGTCAAAGGGCTAATTTTGAGGAAGATTTCAGTGGTAAAACTCTTCAAGGCAGTTATATAGCCGGTATTTATTATCCAGACAAAACAAAAGTTGGGTGGTGGAAAAAAGGGTACCCTAAATATTTCGCAAAAGTAATTAATGCTCCAAATTGGATTGGTATTTCAATACTAATTAACAACATCCCTCTTGATCTAAATAAAGTTGATAAGGTTGAAAAATTTGAGAGAAAATTAGATATGAAAAATGGTCTGTATGAGCGTTCAATTTCCATAGTCACAAATGACAATTTAAAGGTTGAGGTAAGTTCCAAAAGGTTTCTATCCATGAGAAGAAAATCTATAGGAGCCATTTCCTACACGATTAAGTGCAACAGAAATATTAAAATATCTCTGTCTCCGTACATTGATTTTGATATATCTAATGACGACAGTAATTGGGGCGAAAAGTTTTGGGATATTAAAGAAAAAACAAACACACGAGATAGGTCACTCGTGAAATGCAGCGTTAAAAAAACTGGATTTAATGTAACAACCTATATGAAAGCTGATTTGTACGATGAAAATATAAAGCTTGAAAATCCATTTAAAAGAAAAACTACATCAAAAAAAATAATTCTTAAGTCGGAATATCTGTTGAAGAAAAATCATACATTAAAAATTGAGAAATTTGGAGGATATATCACTTCAAATTCTAATAAGTGGAATAATATTGAAATTGCAACAAATGAGGTTTTAAAAATTTTAGAAAATAATTCATTTGAAAGTCTTTATCAAGAACATAAACAAGAATGGAAGAAAATATGGGAAAATTCTGATATCAAAATTAATGGTGATGTTAAATCTCAACAAGCCATCAGGTTTAATATTTATCATTTGAATCAAACTTACAGGGGTGATGACCCTAAGTTAAATTTTGGCCCAAAGGGTTTTACGGGAGAAAAATATGGAGGAAGTACTTATTGGGACACTGAAGCATATTGTATCCCATTCTGCCTAGGAACTAAGCCCCCAGAAGTAACTCGCAACCTTTTAAATTACAGACACAGGCAGTTAGGAAAGGCTATTGAAAATGCAGAAAAACTTGGATTTAAAAATGGCGCTGCATTATTCCCAATGGTTACAATGAATGGTGAGGAATGCCATAATGAATGGGAAATTACATTTGAAGAAATACATAGAAATAATGCGATTGCGTATGCAATCTTCAACTATGTAAGATACACAGGGAATTCAGAATATTTAATGGTCAAGGGGCTTGAAGTTTTAATTGGAATTTGCAGGTTTTGGGCACAAAGAGTTTCATATTCAGAGAAAAAAAATAAGTACGTCATCTTGGGTGTTACAGGTCCAAACGAATATGAAAATAACATCAATAATAATTGGTACACAAATTATAGTACCAAATGGTGTTTAGAGTTTACAATGAATTCAATAAAAAATTGTAGAAAGAACAAACCCAAGTCATTTGAAGAGATATCTGAAAAATTGAAATTCAAAGAATCTGAGCTTGATCTATGGCTAAAAATTTCAAAAAATATTTATTTAAATGAAGACAAAGAACTCGGTATATTTATCCAACAAGACGGATTCTTTGACAAAGATCTGAAAGAAGTTGATGAATTAGGTAATTCAGAAAGACCACTAAATCAGAACTGGTCATGGGATCGAATTTTAAGATCTCCATATATAAAGCAGGCAGATGTTCTTCAGGGAATATACTTTTTTGAAGATAATTTTGACATTGAATCAATTAAAAATAATTATGAATTTTATCAAAAGTTTACAGTTCATGAATCCTCACTTTCACCTTGTGTTCATTCAATAATTGCCTGTAAATTAGGAAAAACCCAATCAGCATATCGTCTTTTTAAAAGAGCCTCTAGACTAGATTTGGATGACTATAATAGAGAGGTTCAAGAAGGGCTACATATAACCTCTATGGCGGGAGGTTGGCTAGCAATTGTTGAAGGTTTTGCCGGGATGAGAGTCAAAAATAACACACTTCATTTCACTCCTAGCATTCCTCAGGGTTGGGAGGAACTAATTTTTAGTATAAATTTTAGACAAAACATCTATAAAATTAAAATTAGAAAAGAATTATTTGAATGCTCGTTGAGATTTAAAAAGGAATGTTACATATACGTAAACAGTAAAAAATTAAAATTTGAAAGCAAGGGAAAAGTTTCCATTTCAATATAGTTAGATACTAAATTATATTTTAATTTGGAATTTCATCGTAAAGAATATTTTAAAATTAAAGAGAGATTCGTCGCAATTTTAATATATTATTAGACTTATACAAATGCTACTAAAAACATGACTCTATATTTTTTTTTATATATAATTGATATAATTAGTCTATTATTTTGCAAAAGTGTCTTTTAAATGATTGTCCCTTTAACTTGAATTTAAAAAAAAATATATTGATCAAAAGCTTTTATTTTAATTAACTTACGTATACTCAAAATAATTAACTTTAACATGATGGTTTGTCCCGTTTGTTCCTCAAATAATATTGAAGTCCAAAGTGAGTTTAGGTATTTAAATGACTTTTTTGCGGATATTGAAAGAGTCTCTTGCAAAAATTGCTCTTTACATTTTGCGCATCCAATGCCATCGCCATCTGAACTAGACATATATAATAACAGCTATCATCAATCTGCCCACGGAGGTAACGAAAGAAATGCAAAACAAAATGCTTTTTTTTTGGGCATCGCTAAGACCCGTCTCAACTTTATTAGGTCTAATATTGAATTAAACTTTAAAACCCCTTATAAGATACTAGAAATTGGCCCAGGTCCAGGTGCTTTTGTTGAAGTTTGGGTGAATCATTTTAAAAATACCGATTACTATGTTATTGAAACAGATAAAAGCTGCCATTCATCCCTTCTTAATTTAGGAGTTCAAATAATTGGAAATAAGGATCTGGAAAAACAAAACGTTAAGTTTGACTTTATAATTCTCTCTCATGTGCTAGAGCATGTAATAAATCCAAATGAGTTCTTGAATACTTATATAAGATATCTTAACAATGGTGGGCATATTTTTATTGAAGTTCCTTGTATGGACTGGAGACATAAAAAAATTGATGAACCACATCTTTTGTTTTTTGATAAATCTTCAATGAGTTCTTTAATCCATAATTTAAATTTAACAAAAGTAAAGATTGGATATTTTGGTAGTACAATAAAATCTTTACTCAACCCAACGAAAAGCTTTTTAAAACGTTTGAGAAATTACCTTTGGAGAAAGGGTATATCATTTTATCATCCAGAAAAAAAGAAACTGCTGAAGATTGGATTAAATAGTTTAGAGGCTGGTGCTATTATTAATTATGAACCTCACAAAGAACACATAAAACCCTCATGGTGGCTGCGTGTTTTATGCAAAAAGTAATTGTGTGGGTTTTCCAAAGCAAAAATGGAAAACAAAGTTTTGAGTAGATATTTCATAGAAGAAGGGACCTTAAAACATACTGTCAATTCTTAGTAACTTTGTTGAAAAGTAAAAGTTTTAAAAACTTTACAGGTAACATAACTTCATAATTTTGATTAATAATTAATCAAATGGAATTAAAGTTATTATTTATAAAAACTATATTTTTATTATTGGCATTTCTAATTTTAATTTTAAATAGAAACATGTTAGGCAAAAGCTTTTCATTAAAATTATTTTCAAAAAGAAAGTGATTCATATTTCTGGCTCTTTCAATTTATTCCCCTATCAAATGAAATTTTTCTTGTCTTTTATTTATATATCTGAAACCGTTTTTTGAAAAAAAACCAGGTTCCTCAAGCATAATTCTTACATCCTTACCCCATTCTTTTATATAAATCTTGGTGTTTAATTCAATGGCATAGGCTGTATTTGCATTTAACTTCCATTCACCGGTGCCAGTAACAAAACCTTGATTATCCCACATACCAATAATAGTTCCTGCAGAATGTCCAAAAAGACCAAGAGGATGGGTGTATATTTGAGGCCTTAATCCTTGGTTTATCGCTTTTTCTCGTGAAATTCTCAAAATCTCATTCCCACTTATTCCTTCTTTAAAGTTACTAGTTAGTATATCTTCCAATAGATTTCCAGCTTTTAAGCCATCTTTTAAGAATTGTGGTGCAGTGGTCTCATTTGGTTTTAAAACATATGCAAGCTGTTGACAGTCTGTATTAAGATTCAAGTAAGTAATTCCAAAATCACAATGAACTAAATCACCAGGTTGAATAATATCAAATTTTTGTTTTGCATCAAAAGCATAAAGGTCGCTATCATCAGCGCGTTGGACATCAATTGTTGGATGAAACCAAGTTTTTAATCCCATTGATGAAACCTTTTCTCTCATCCACCACACCACATCGTCGGTAG
>MDTA01132157.1_pt1 | contig 10775 bp, 10 predicted proteins | sample 811151 | NCBI WGS metagenome assembly MDTA01 (sample SAMN05326648, study PRJNA326480) | marine metagenome | isolation source: seawater | place: Indian Ocean: South | collected 2010 | reverse complement strand
TGTCCCTATTAACTATGTCATAAATTTTTAAGATTGATTTTTCTATAAGCAATTGAGCTGAAAAAGCAAATCGTTCAGATAAATTCTTCTTTTCTATGTATTCAATTTCATATAACTTTAGTTTCTTCGAAAGGCCAACAAGATAGTCATCGGAAGTTCCTAACTCATCAATCAAACCTACTTCAATTGCTTTATCTCCTTGCCAAACTTCACCAGTAGCAACAACTTTTGTATCTACTTGCGGTCTTTGTTCCTTAACAAAATCTTTAAAAATTAGGTGTAGATCCTCTAATTCTGACTTAAATTTCTTTCTTCCATCCTCTGTATTTTCACCTAAAGTGGTTAAGGTTCTTTTGAATTCACCAGCGGTATGCATTTCAAAATCAATTGAATTTTTCTTTAAAAGACGATGGAAATTTGGAAGTTGAGCTATTACTCCTATAGATCCGACAATAGCCCAAGGAGCAGCGATAATTTTTGAAGCAACGCAAGACATTAAGTAACCGCCACTAGCTGCAACTTTATCTATACAGACAGTAAGTTTAATCTTATTGTCAACTAATCTCTTCAGTTCAGCGGCACAGAGTCCATAGGCATATGCAGATCCACCTCCACTCTCAACCTTGATTACAACTTCCTTACATTTCGTGTCTGAAAGAAGGATCGCGTTAATTTCATGTTTTAATTTACTTACTTCGGAAGCTTGAATATCTCCATTGAAGTTTAAAACGTATACGGCATCGTCTTTAGAGGGTTTTTTTTGATCTTTTTTATTCTTTTTTTGAATTTCTTTATTGTATTTCTTTAACTCTTTTGGATTCAAGAGGGAGCTTCTTATTGAGCTCCCCATGTTCTCATATTTTTTAGAAAGATTCTTCACCACCAAACTTCCCTTGGAAGTAGTTTTACTTTTAGAAGAACCAACTATTATTAATAAAGGTATCGTTATAGCTAGAGCTATAGTAATAACTTTTAAGAGAAAAATTCCGTAATCAGCAAAAAATTCCATTTATTTAGGTTGCATTCTTATTGCACCATCAATTCTTATTGTTTCTCCATTTAGAAATGCATTCTCAATTATGTGTTTTGAAAGTGCTGCATATTCGCTCGGAACACCTAGTCTTTTTGGAAACTGTGTCATTTCTATTAAAGGATTTATTACAGTATCAGGTGCCATGCCCATGAGAGGTGTATCAAAAATACCTGGTGCTATTGTGTTAATTCTAATTCCCATTCTAGCCAGATCTCTAGCTATGGGGAGAGTCATACCAACTACTCCTCCCTTACTAGCGCTATAAGCAGCTTGTCCAATTTGCCCATCATAGGCTGCAACGGAAGCAGTATTAATGATTACTCCACATTCGCCATCAGCATTTGGTTCATTTTTTCCCATCTCAACTGCTGCTAATCTAAGTACATTAAATGTACCATTTAAATTAATATCCACTACAGTTTTAAAATAATCTAAAGGGTGAGCACCATCTCGTCCAACAGTTTTACTGGCGCTACCAATGCCTGCACAGTTAATAACTATATCTAGCGAACCATATTTTTTTAAGGTTTCATCTATAGCGTTTTGTACGGAATCTTCTTCAGTAACATTTGCAATTACGTAGCTTGAATTATCTCCTAAGCTTTCGACTGCTTTCTTAGCATTGTCTTCATTTAAATCTAGAAGCATTACATTAGCTCCTGACTCAACAAGAGTTTCAGCGGTAGAAAAGCCTAAGCCTGAAGCTCCTCCTGTTATAAGTGCAACCTTATTTGAAATTTCCATCTTATCTCCTAATTTTTAATATCTGAAAAGTGCGAAATATTACACGATTAATAACCATATAGACATAGGAAGACGTTAATTTAGACAACATAAATTAATGTCGCACCAAAATTGAGCAATTTTATGTACAAATTGCCTGTTTATATTGGCATAGGTATTGCATATATGTAGTTGTATCAAAAATTTTAATTATATATATATAAAGGAGTTAAGATGAAAAAAATTTTAAGATTTGGGGTAATAGCTCTGCTATCAACTTTTAGCTGGCTTCAAGCAGCAGAATTCGAAAGCAATGTTGCTATGTCAAGTGACTATGTGTGGAGAGGGATGACTCAAACATCAGAGGAACCTGCTATTTCAGGCGGTTTTGATATAGCCGGTGAAAACGGTCTATATTTTGGAACATGGGCATCTAATGTTGAATTTGGTGATGGAGCAGCGCTAGAGCTTGATTGGTATGCAGGCTATGCTGGAGAGACAGAAGGTGGATTAAGCTATGATATTGGGTATCTTGCTTTCACTTATCCTGGAGAAGATTCACTTGATTTTGAAGAAATATATCTTGGATTAGGTTATAGCTACTTTGGTGTAACTTACTCATCAGGACAAGATAGTGCGCCTGACAATGTTGAACTTTCTTTATCACTTGGTGACACAGGACTAGGTTTAACTTATGGAGATTATGATGAATATGGTGAATACACTATCTTGAGCTATGACCTTCCAGTTGCTATAGCAGGGTTAGGTGTTTCACTAGCTTGGAATGATTTCAGTGCTGAAGATTCAAGTGGGCTTGCTGATGAAGACACTTTTGTTATCACATTTTCTATGTAAAAGAACTTAACTCCCCGTTAAGATTGCATTCTTTACCCCCATTTAGGATGCTAGCTCAAAAAGGTCAGAGCTCCCCTCTGACCTTTTTTTTGTTAACCATCGGGCGAACATAGGCCTGTAAACAATCAATCTGTACTTTTTTTTCTAATCCATTAAATCTGTTAAGGAATTGATTTTCCGATTTTAATTTAATTTGCTCCTCATCAAATTCATAATAACCAGAATCTAAATTATTTAACATTTTTGCAGCAATATGAGAGGTGGGCCAAATTTTATAGTTGGATAATATTTCATGTTCAATCTTAAGAGAAAAATCCTCGATATTCCCTCCTTCATAATTAATAGGTTCACAAACATGTAAATGAACTCTACCTTTGTGCCCAAATAAACCTTTTGCTAGTTCGTTTAAATCACTTTCATTAATTTCTTCGGGGCTCATCTCTTCTTGATGGTCCCAACCTTTTGCTTTAGTTATATCTAAAGGGTCATATTCATAAGATATTGAGACAGGTATTATGTTTATTGTCTTAATCCAGTCAGAGAAAGCTAATTCTTTTCTTTTACTCAAATACAGCATCTTAAGAATAGCGGGATCACTAAAATCATTTCCATCATTTGCCCTGCCTTCTCTCTGTGCAATCCAAATGCTTTCATGGTCATTAAATAATGAGTGCTCAATGTATTGAGAAAGTTTTGTTAACTTCTTTAAAGTTTCTTTGATTCCGTGTATTTCTCTATGAACAACAAAACTCTTGTTTAATCTCATTAAGATTTCGGCAAAACCAGAATCAAGAAGATTGTCACCGATTGCAATTCTTACTGTATCCTTTTTTTGCTGAAAAAGTAGAAAATTTAAAAAAGCAGCATCTAAAGCTATATCTCTATGATTTCCAATATAGACAGAGGCTGAAGAAGAAAGATTTTCTTCTCCAGAAAAAGTAAAGCCATCGGTAGTTTTTTTTATCATGGTTTTTACATAAGGGGCTAAGCTTGATTGAAATTCTTTAATACTATTCACATTTTCAAAGGAATCCTTAAATTTACTCTTAATATATGTCTCCATTATTCCAGGTAGTAGTTTTGAAGTAGTAGGGAATATAAATTGAGCCAACCTTTGAAAGAAAAATTTATTATTAATAAGTTTTTGTATTTGATCATGGGCCTCATGATCTCGATAAGGTCCTATATCTGTAAAGTCCATTAGGTCTTAGTTAGAAGAAAATTTGTTATTTCACTTCCTACTTCTGTTGGCTGTCTATAAGTAATATCATGAGTTCCTTCCTCGATTGCAATTAATTCAGAATGGGGAATGCATTCTTTTAGGTTAACACTTGCACTGAAAGGAACTACTCCATCAATTTTTCCCCAAATTACAAATGTAGGAATATTTAAGCTTCCAACTTCTTTATACATTCTTCTACAGTCTAATAAATTGAAGTGTCTTACAGTGGAAAGTAAGGATTCTGTGAATCCTTTAAACTGTAACTGATTATTAAAATTTTCTAGGAATTCTTCTTCATTAATGGATAGAGGGTCATTACTATGAGCTGTCTCTGACATTTTACCAACGCCATATATCCTGCTGTTAAAGACATGCCAAAACCATTCTCCAATTATTGGTTTTATAGTCCAACTATTAACTCCTGACATGGCATGTTGAAATCCTGCAGGAGCAATTAATGACATGGATTTAATTTTATCTGGATATTTCTCAGCATAATAACCGACTATAGGTCCACCCATTGAGTATCCAACCAAATGAACTGTATCTTCAATTTCTTGATGATCCATTAATTCTTTTAGAGATCTTACATAAAGCTCTTTATCATAATCAATGTATGGTCTCTCAGAAAACCCTCTACCAAAATGGTCGAAAACAAGTACTTGAAATCCAGAGTCACAAAAGTTCTTAATTAACCCACCCCAAACAAAACTAGGAGTTGAGAAGCCATGGACCAGAATAACGGTTTCTCCATTTGAGTTTTCTTCTTTTGGCTTAAACCATCTATAGTAAATATGACCATCAGACAGCTTAGCCCAGTCCCCTTCTTCGGGCACGTGAGTGATATTTATTTTTTTTAATTTTGCTGTTTTAAAGAAATAAGGTAGATATAAAAGTATCAAGAAAATAGCAATTGTTATAAAAACCCACTCCATAATAAATAAGAATAACCAATTGAAAACACTAGAGATAGTGTTATTTTAATAAATAACATGCATCCATTTTTTGAAGATTATAATTTTTTTGGGTTTGTCCATCGTGGTGGAGATGAAGAAAAGACTGAAAATACACTTGAAGCTTTTCAATACTCTTCAGACTTAGGTTTTGTTTTTATGGAAACAGATGTGCAATCAACTTTAGATGGCAAAGTAGTTATATTTCATGATGAGACTCTTGAGAGAGTAGCAGGTATAAATAAAAAAGTAAGTCAACTCACTTTTCAAGAGATTAAAAAAATAGATTTAATTAATGGAGGAAAAATACCATCCCTTGAAGAGACTCTTTCTTCTTTTCCGAATCTTCGATTTAACATTGATATAAAAGTAGATTCTGCAGTTAAAGAAACCTTAAAGATAATTAAGCAGAACAATGCATTTGATCGGGTTTGTCTAGCTGCATTTTCAACAAAGAGGTTAAATCTTATAAGGCGATTAGCTGGGCCTGAGTTATGTTCTTCTATGGGTCAAGCTGAAATTGTTAGATTGTTATTAAACTCTTTTGGTTTAAAGTTAAGAATATCTTCAGGTTTATGTGCACAAGTGCCAGTATCGCAGTTTGGTATTACGATTGTATCTAATAGGTTTGTTAAGAAGGTTCATGCGCTTAATAAATTAATCCATGTATGGACTATTGATGAAAAAGAAGAAATGTTTAAATTGATAGATTTAGGTGTAGATGGTCTCATGACCGACAAGCCAACTGTCTTAAAGAAAGCAATGCTAGAGAGAAATTTGTTTTAGTCGTCAGGTATTTTCCAAAGAAGAATGAGTCCTGGGATAAATAAAACTAATAGGCTCAAAATTCCTATACTAGGACTTCCTGTTAACAAGGCTATCCCTGAAACCATAAATGGACCTATAAATACTGATGATTTTCCAATGAAATTATAAAATCCAAAGAATTCAGCAGCTTTTTCTTGAGGAATTAAATTGCTAAAATAAGATCTGCTAATGGCCTGAACACCTCCTTGAACAAGTCCAATTATTGCAGCAACTATAAAAAATTCTTCGGCTGTGTCCATTTGAGAGCTAAATAAAACTACACCTATGTATACTATAATTGCAAAGGTAAGTGATTCTTTGTAGCCAAATTTATCAGCGTAAAAACCGAATATTAAGGTAGCAGGAAAACCAACAAACTGAGTCAATAAAAGTGCACTTATCATGGAAGATGCAGATAAACCTATATCAGAACCATAAGAAGTTGCCATTCTTATTATCGTATCTACTCCGTCCATGTATAGAAAATATGCTAATAAGAAAATAACTACTTTCTTATAATTTCTAACTGATTTAGCGGTGCTAATCAAATTAGAGAATGCCTTTCTTACTACATTGATATTATCGCTTACAGAGTCATCCTTTTCTTGTACATAAAAGAGTAAAGGCATAGAGAATATTAGCCACCAAATAGCGACACTCATAAATGACCAAAGCACAGCATCAGCAGGTCCTGATAGTCCAAAGGATTCTGGATAAAGATACATGATCACATTAAAAAGAAATAAAATGCCTCCGCCCAAATAACCTAAAGAAAATCCTAAAGAGGAAGTTTTATTTCTCTGGTTAGGAGAAGAGACTGAAACAATTAAAGCATCATAAAAAATATTACCACCAGAGAAGCCTATTACTCCTAAACCATAAAATATAACAGCTAATTTCCATGAACTTTCTGGAATAAAGAATAAGTACCCTGTAGCTAAGATGCCTAGGGCAGCAAAAATAAATAAAAATTTCTTTTTGGTCTTTCCTGCATCTGCAATAGCTCCAAATATCGGTGCGCTTATGGCTATTAGTAATCCTATTAAAGAATTAATAGAACCTATTACAAAAGTGCTCTCAGCTGCATCTAGATTACCAGCCCAATAGGATTTAAAGAAGATAGGGAAAAAACCTGCCATAACTGTGGTTGCAAATCCAGAATTTGCCCAATCATAAAAGGCCCACTTCCAAGCATTTTTAGATAATTTTCTTTGACGTTCCATATAATAATGAAGAATAATAACCTTTTTAAAGGGAGTAATTAAATGGAAGAAGATAAAAAGACCTATAAATATATGGCTCTATTCGCAATAATCATAGCAATCGTAGTCATTGGCCAGATAATTTTAGCTAATTACTTACAATCGATTTATTAAAAAAATTTAAAAGGTAAACAAAATGAATTCAAAAATTTGTGAATTATTAGATATAGAGTTTCCATTGGTAGCATTTACTCATTGCAGAGATGTAGTAGTTGCAGTTTCAAAAGCTGGGGGATGTGGTGTACTTGGTGCTGTAGGTATGTCGCCTGAACAATTAGAAAAAGAACTAAAATGGATAGATGATCATATTGATGGAAAACCTTACGGAGTTGATGTTCTTATTCCTAATAAAATGGTTGATCAAAGTGAAAAGTTTGACGCTGAAAAATTAAAAGACATGATTCCACAAGAATATGCAGACTTCAGAGCTGATGTTCTAGAGAATCACGATATCGAAGCTTCTGAATTAAGAACAATAGATACAGCAGGTTCAAGCTTTGCACAAAATACTAAGGCTGATGGTGCAAAAGCACTGTTAGATGTAGCTTTTAGTCATCCGATAAAATTAATAGCTAATGCTCTAGGAGTTCCACCTGATTGGATGTTGGAAATGGGCAAAGAAAACGATGTGAAAGTTGCGGCGCTTCTTGGTACTGCTCAGCACGCTATCAATCAAGTTAAAGCAGGCGTAGATATTCTTGTAGTTTCAGGAACAGAAGCTGGCGGACACTGTGGAAGTGTCTCCACTATGGTTTTGATTCCAGAAGTGCATAAAGCTATACAACCTTATGGAGATGTGCCAATTTTAGCTGCTGGTGGAATAGTAACAGGACAACAAATGGCCGCTGCAATGGCAATGGGAGCTTCAGGTGCTTGGTGTGGCTCGGTTTGGTTAACAACAGTTGAGTCAGAAGTACCGCCAGTGATAAAAGAAAAAATGGTTGAAGCTAATTCTAGTCAAACAGTTAGGTCTAGAAGTAGGACTGGAAAACATTCGAGACAACTTGTTTCGCCTTGGACGGAAGCATGGGAATCAGAACAAGCTCCTGAACCATTACCAATGCCCTTACAGCCAATGGTTGCGGAACCAGCTCTACAAAAAGTAGCTAAATTAGCTGAAGGTGGACATGAAGGAGCAAGAGATTTATCTACCTATTGGGTTGGTCAAGGTGTAGGGCTTATGAATGCAAGTATTTCAGCAAGTGATGTAGTTCAAGAGTTTAAGGAAGACTTTATTGGAGCTTACGAACGACTCAATGGTTTTGTTGAAGGCTAAACTCTAAGTCCATTCTTAAGTACATGGTACTGGCGTGATTCTTCATTAACTTCTTCAGTTATTGTATGAGATATTAATCGTCTAGAACCTTCAGTTGCGTACTGAAGAATATAAGCTTTTCTTATATCTTTGTTTAAATTTGGTCCTGTTCTATGAGGAGTTAAGGAAGAAAAAACTGCAATGCTTCCTGCTTTAAGCGGAAGAACCACAGATTCTGAAGAATCTAGAGGAATTTCATTGCCTATATCAGTAGCTTGATGATGCAAAGTTCCCTTTTTATGTAATCCCGGCATAACGCAAGGACATCCGTTAGTTTCGTCTGTATCAGTCAAAGCAACCCAGCATGTTAAATAAGCCTGTGGCTCTATGTAGGTATAGCCATTATCTTGATGCCAAGGAAACTCATCTTTAGTACCAGGCTTCTTATATACTGCTTGATCCCAATAAAGTCTTACATTATCTCCAATAAGATCTTTGCATATCCCTGTAAAAACTTCGTGTTTGCTAAATTTTTTTAAATCTTCTGATTGTGTAACTAAATGAGTTGTAAAAGTTATTTCTTCAGCGCGACTAATAAAATATTTCCCTCCATCTAACCCCTTTAGAGCTTCAGTAACATTAAATTCATAGGGATCTATAATTTCTAGAACCTTCTCTAATTCATCTGATGTAAATGCATCTTCAATAACCGTATAGCCATCTTCATCAAAACTTTTAACCTGTTCATGACTTAAGAATTCATAGGGTCCTGAAGGTATTGACCAGTCAAAGTTCTTATTATGTTCATGTAATTTAACTTTTTGATTCATAATTATCTATTGAACTCTAATTGGATGCCTTGATTAGGTTCTAAAATCCTGCCTTCGCTATAAACCAAGTTACCATTTACAAAAGTATTTACAACCTTTGAATGAAAAGTCTCTCCTTCAAAAGGAGACCAGCCACAGAAATACCCAACATTTTCTCTAGACGCTGATTGCTGTGAATCAATATCTACTAAAACTAAATCGGCCCAATATCCTTCTCTTATGTATCCTCTATCTATGATTTTAAACCTATCAGCAACTTTATGAGATAAGTAGTATGGTAAATCTTTTAATGAATATACGCCTTCTCTCACTAGCTCTAGAAGAACCAATAACGTATGTTGCACACTAGGCATTCCAGACGGGCAATCCATATAATCATTTGATTTACCGTCTAATAAATGTGGTGCATGATCGGTAGCTACGTAGTCTATATAACCTTCTAATAATGCCTTTCTTAACGCTTCTCTATCTGACATTTCTTTTATTGATGGATTGCATTTAATTAGAGTGCCCTTTGTTTCATAGTCCTCTCTTGAGAAGTATAAATGTGGCACACACACTTCTGCTGTAATTAATTTTTCATTAATAGGTTTATTTGAGAATAAGGAGATTTCGTCTTCAGTAGTTATGTGCAATATATGCAAGTTTGCTTTATGTTTTTCAGCTAACTCAACAGCCTTTTTAGAAGATTTTAAACAACAATCGCGAGATCTGATTTCGGCATGCATATCTACAGGAATCTTGGGTCCGTATTTATCAAGATATTTTTCTTCTAAGTCTTTAATCATAGGGGTGTCTTCACAATGTGTTGTTATTATGACCGGAGACTCTTTGAATAGAGCGTTTAAGCTATCTTCATCATCAACAAGCAAATTTCCAGTTGAAGCTCCCATGAATATTTTTATGCCACAAACTTCTTTAGGATTGATGGCCTTGATTTCATCAATATTGGTGTTAGAAGTTCCCATATAGAATGAAAAGTTTGCTGAAGCATTCTGTTCAGCTATGGATATTTTTTCTTTCCATAATTCTAAATTTAAAGTTGGAGGTAAAACATTTGGCATATCCATAAATGAAGTAGTGCCGCCTGCAATTGCAGACAAGGATTCACTTTTTATATTTCCGCGCTCAGTTAATCCGGGTTCTCTGAAATGAACTTGATCATCAATAATCCCTGGCATTAGATATAACCCAGCTGCATCTATAACATCACCTTGAGACTCTATAGAACTGGCAATTTTTGCAATCCTTCCATTTTCTATGAGGATGTCAGATTCATAAATCGCTCCTTCATTAATAATATTACAATTCTTGATGGTGGTTTTTTTTGTCAAAATGGTTTGCTCCCTGCAGTTGTGATTCTGTGCATAGTTCGTTTCTTATCACCGTATCCATGTTCGGCATAATGCAGAACACATCTATTATCCCATACTACCAGATCACCTTGCGACCATTTATGTCTATAAATATATTTTTTATCACATGAGTGCTCATATAGCTTACCTAAAGTTTCTTGAGACTTTATTGAATCCAAACCTTTTATACCTTTTACAAATGCTTCTGTAATGTAAAGAGCTTTTCTTTGACTTGCAGGGTGCGTTCTAAAAACTGGATGTTCTACTTCCTTTTCATCCTCTTTATCTCCACCTGCTAAAATTAATACACCTAAATTACTATGAATAGCTTTTCTATTTTCTAGTTCCTCTCTCAAAGATTCGTCTAAACCTTCATATGCAAGATATTGATTTGAGAATAAAGTATCCCCTCCTTCGTCAGGAATTTCAAGGGAGTACAACAAAGTTGCATCGGGTGGCTCTCTCTCAAAAGTTACATCA
>MDTA01094267.1_pt1 | contig 10775 bp, 8 predicted proteins | sample 811151 | NCBI WGS metagenome assembly MDTA01 (sample SAMN05326648, study PRJNA326480) | marine metagenome | isolation source: seawater | place: Indian Ocean: South | collected 2010 | reverse complement strand
CACCAGTGGTTGCCAAGTTTATTTAAGGTAAAATAGAATTTAAAATATTTATATTTAAGAATAGGAGTTATCCATGAAAAAACAAGAACTTATCAAAATAATAGAAAAGGTAGTTCGTAAAGAAGTCAAGAAACAGGTTGATGAGATATTTATTAATGAAGGAAAGAAAGCTTTAGCTAATCGTTCCGTAGAAAAAGATGAAGTCTCATCCTCTTTAACTCAAATAGCAGAACAAGAATACACACAACCAAAACCCAAGAAAAGAGAGTATAAAGAATATACGAAGAATGAATCTCTCAATAAAATCTTGAACGAAACGGCTGGTGGTATTCCACAAGGTGATTCTGAATATCCAACGATGGGTGGTGGAACTTATACCTCCGATAGAGTACATGAGTTAATGGGTGGAAATCCAATGATGGCAAATACAGAACAAGGTAAAGAAAAGAGAAGACAAGTTGGAGCGGTTGAATCATTAAAAGCACAAGGTGTAAGTTCTGAACAAGTAGGTGAAGATGTTGTAAACGCACTCACAAGAGATTATAGTGGTTTGATGAAAGCTATGAATAAGAAAAAAGAACCATTTCGTCCATAGGAGAAATTAGTTGTCAGTATTAGAAAAAGATTTAGATCCTGATGTCAAAATAGGAATTCCATTACCAATGAATCATATTGATGGTAGTGGTTTTTTTCCTGGTACATCAACAACACTTTCTCAAACTAGCAGTAATATCAGAAATTTACTTTTGACTAACAAAGGTGAAAGACTTGGTCAACCTGAATTCGGTTGTGGGTTATTACAGATATTATTTGAACCAATGAGTGATACATTACTTGATGATGTAAAATCTACAATTGAAGAAGCTATAGCACAATGGTTACCTCATGTCTTGATATCAAATTTAAATGTTGGAAGGGCTGAGGAAGACCCAAACCAACTAATTATAGAAATAGAATTCTCATTGACTATTCAACCTGATGTTCACGATAGTGTATCATTGAATTTTGATATAGGTAATTATTAGGAGATTTAAATGGCGAATGTACAAAAAGAAGTACGATACTTAAACAAAGATTTTTCAGGATTTCGTTCTGATTTAATCGAGTTTGCAAAACAATACTATCCAAATACACATAACGATTTTAATGAGTCTTCGCCAGGTATGATGTTTATTGAAATGGCAGCCTATGTCGGTGATGTTTTGTCATACTATATTGATAGTCAATTTAAAGAACAATTATTAGCATATGCTACAGACCAAAATACACTTTATGAAATGGCACAATCATTTGGTTATAAACCAAAATTGTCAACAGCATCATTTGGTTCCGTAGACATTTTTCAGATAGTACCTTCTGTTGGTAGTGGGGCCAATAATAAACCTAATTATAATTATGCACTACAAATCAACGAAGGAAGTCTTGTTGAGTCGACAGGTGGAGTCACTTTTAGAATCAGAGAAAATGTAAATTTCTCATATTCAAGTTCATTCGACCCAACAACGGTTACTACTTATGAAGTTGACGGTACAAATGAGGTCACATATTATTTACTCAAAAAATCAGTCAGAGTTGTTAGTGGAAATATATCGGAAGAATCTTTTGTATTTGGAACTGCTGAAAAGTATCCAAGAATATTATTAGGTCAAGATAATATATTAGAAATAATATCTTGTACAGATAGTGATGGTAATAGTTGGAAAGAAGTTCCATTTCTTGCACAAGACACAGTTTTTGATTCGGTTAGAAATACAGCAGCTAATAATCCTGAATTATCTCAGTATAGTGATGAGGCACCTTATTTGTTGAAATTACTCAAGACTCCAAGAAGATTCACATCATTTATTCGTGGTGATGGAAAAACTGAGTTGAGATTTGGTAGTGGTATTAGTGATAATCCTGATGAAGAAATTGTACCAAATCCCAATAATGTTGGTTCGGCTTTACCAGGTAGTCCAACATATCTTGACACATATTTCGACCCTTCAAATTTTTTACAAACAAAAGCATATGGTCAAGCTCCATCTAACACGACTTTGACAATCAAGTATTCTCATGGTGGTGGTATATCCGATAATGTTACATCAGATTCTATAACATCCCTAACAGATTTTCAATATAATCTTGACACGACAGGTCTTGATTCGGGTGTAGTTGACATTGTTACTGATTCAGTTGGAGTAACAAATCCAAGTCCTACAAGTGGGGCAAAAGGAGCTGAAAGTATAGTTGATTTAAAACAAAATGCACTAGCTTACTTTCAATCACAAGGAAGGGCAGTTACTAAAGAAGACTACATAACAAGAGTTTATTCTTTACCACCCAAGTTTGGAGCGGTAGCAAAGGCATATATTGTTCAAGATGAACAATTAAATCTTCCAGCCTTTCAGAAAGAAGTATCAACAAATATATTTGTAGATGAAAGATTTACCGATGTTAAGGCACAAGATGTTGCAAGTAGTAATAGATTACCAAATCCAAACGCACTCAATTTATATTGTTTGGCATTTGATGGTAATAGAAGGTTAACACAATTAAACTTGGCCGTTAAGGAAAATATTAAAACACATTTATCACAATATCGTCTTGTAACAGACGCGATAAATATCAAGAACGCATTTATAATAAACATTGGTGTGAAGTTTAACTTCATAGCCAGAACAGGATTTAATAAAGATGAAGTTACACTAAGATGTATTGAAAAAGTCAAAGAGTTTTTCAACATAGATAGGTGGCAAATAAATCAACCTATTATATTACAAGAATTAGCTTATCAATTATCTATTGTAGATGGTGTTGGGGCGATTGTTCCACCAACTCAAGATAATCCCAAACAATTACCATTATTGATAACAAATAAATTCTCTTCATCTGCAGGTTACTCAGGTAATATTTACGATATAAACTATGCAACCAAAGATGGTATAGTTTACCCATCACTCGACCCAAGTATTTTTGAATTAAAATATCCAAATAGTGATATTGAAGGTCGGGCTATTGGTGACTCTACTGGTAATCAATTATAGGAGAGGTAAATGCATTATTTTGAATACGCTGAAAAAGATGCTGTACTCTACTCAAGAAGTGGAAGTCAGAACACAGGTATTGATGAAATTTTAGAAGTAGTAAAAGATGTTAGTGCTGGTGGAGTTGTTCAAGGTGTCAGTAGAACATTAATCAAATTTGATACAACATATATATCATCCTCAATATCAAGTGGGTTGATTCCTTCAAGTTCTTATACAAAATTTTATTTAAATTTATACGATGCTAATTCTCGTGGTCTTAATGTAAATCAAAACTTATACGCTTATCCTGTAAGTCAATCTTGGGATATGGGATTTGGAAAAGAAGATAATAATCCTATTATTACTAATGGTTGTAGTTGGAATTATAAAGATAATGGTACTGATAAAACTCAATGGAGTAGTTTGATGACTGGTTCGGGTGGAACTTGGTACAACCAATATGAAGCTAGTCAGTCTTTCAATAATGAACCAAGTGATGTTAGGATGGATGTCACAAGTATTGTTTGGAATTGGGTTCATGGTGATGTACCAAATGAAGGATTCATGGTTAAGAGAAGTGGTAGTATTGGTAATACTGATGCAACTCTTGACGAGGGTAGTTCAATACCAATGGGAACATTCTCATTTTTTAGTCGTGAGACACACACGATTTATCAACCAAAGTTAGAAGCCGTTTGGGATGATTCGGTTTGGACTACTGGTTCATTGGAAGCATTAACAAACATAGAATTAGAAGATGCAAGATTGTATCCAAGAAGTCAAAGAGATTCATATAAAGAAGGTTCAAAGGTAAAATTTAGAATAGTCGGTAGACCATTGTATCCTGAAAAAACTTTTTCAGCAACAGCAGGATATTCAACTGGATATAATACTGCTAAGTATTTACCGAGTGGAAGTACATATTATCAAGTGGTAGATGCATATACAGATGATGTTATCATACCTTATGGAAGTGGTTCAATAGTGAGTTGTGATTCAACTGGAAACTTCTTTAATTTAGATATGAAACCTTTATTGGCAGATAGATTTTATAGAGTTGAGTATAAAGTTGTAAGTGGTAGTGGAACAACTGATGAAACCATTCAGTACTTCACATACCTACCATCATTTAAAGTAGTAAAATAAAGGAAAAGAAATGCCATTTATAATAGCAGAACCATGTGTAGGAACTTGTGATACAGCATGTGTTGAGGTATGTCCTGTAGATTGTATTCACGGCCCATATGATAAAGAGGGTAGAGGTGAAGAAGCGAAGGTGGATGGGTTTGTCCCAAAGGAAACCGATTCACTTTACATAGATCCTGATGAGTGTATCGATTGTGGAGCTTGTGAACCTGAGTGTCCAGTAGAAGCAATATTCGAAGAAAGTGAAGTTCCAGCCGAATGGGAAAAGTATATTAAATTAAATTATGATTTTTTTGGTAGGGAGATGGACTAATGCCTTTAACAAAAGAAGAACTTCAAAAAAGTGAATACTATCAAAAATTAAAAGAACAAGATAGAACACAATATCTAAACGAATTAGAACAGAAACGAAAATTGAGTGGTGGTGGAGTAATTGTAACGGAAGATGGTAATCAGATTATAAATGAAGATAGTGCACCATTAAGAAATGATGCTGGTTTTTTTGTAGCCGTTGAGGATCCATATGAACAAAATATGAATTTAAAGGATCCTGACCAACTTATTAAAATAGAAACTAAAACAACTACATATGTTTATGACCCTTATTGGAACCAAGTACTTGATAGAGAATTTAAAGAATTATGAGAATACAATCTGATTTATTACAAGAAGATTATCAAGAGTTAAAGAAAGAATCCAAAGAAGTATTAGGACTTGATGGAGAACTCTATCCACCTTTTGGTGCATCACAAGACTATGTTGAATATCAAATATATGATATCAATGATAACTTTAAGGAAAGAAAAAAATCTATAAATTATACTCTTGAAGATGGTAAGATAATATTAAATATTGGTCAAGATTTAAGAGACGCTGGTTACAATCGTGGAAGTTATAAAGTAAAATATTATTTTATCAGACCAAAAGCTGGTGATTCGGATGAAGTGGTTTTGACAAAAACTGTGGATGGTAAAGCTGGTATAATCCATAGTGGAAATCCTGAATTGACAGGTTTACCAATGGGTGATTTTTACTTGGATGATGACGGACAGGCTTTCATTGGATTAGTACCACCTACAGATGGTGACCCACAACCACTTGATATTAAAGAATTCAAATATAAAATAGAATCAATATCAGGAGATCGAACTGAGGTGAGAATAATACCTCAGATTATAAACAATGAAAAATATAATGATAATTTTAGAAATTTAGCAGTAGATACAAATACCTATAGGTCTACTAAGACATCTCAACCAACTAACGCTCAAATCCAAGATGCTATAGAAGAAGCTATGATGAGTGGACAAGACCCACAAGATATTTTGGCAAATTTAGAAGGTGATACTGGTGGAGAAATTAGTTTTACAGGACCCGATAGTAGTAGGGTTGAATTCAATTCAAGAATCGAAAATGTTGATGGTGGTTTTACACAAACCATGAGAAGAGGTAAACTTGTAGTCAAAGAAGCTTATATTGTAGATTATACATCTCAACCTGATGTGAAGGAAAATTCATCATTTGATGTCGAACAACCCATACCTGAATTATACATTGAAATTATAAAAACACCAGGTACAAGGATTGTAGATTTTCAATTGAAAACAAAAGATGGTGGTATTTTTAATCCAAACATAAATGCTGTTCAATTCTATTGGGAGTTTGGATGTGGTCACAAACAAGAGGCCTCAACGAATTCTAACGCATCACATGAGTATGATGTAGATGGAAATTATACTCCGTCAGTTTATGTGTTTACACCAAATTTTTCAGAAGAGATAAGTGAACTTAGAACTCCTACTGGCAGGGTGGTTGGTATATTAGATTCATCACCATCAGAGTTACCACCTGACGCTTCAGAGAACACCCAAGAGTCACAAGACACGAGTGAAGAACCATTACCAATATTAGAAAGTGCTTACGATGGTAAGATTATTAGATGGAATGGTCAAGGTAGTCCTTCTCCGTTCTATTCATCGGGACCCAATAGGGCTGGAACGGGTACTCGTTGGTGGGTTCAAAATGGACACACAAGGGCAATTCAAGGTGGAGATAATGGTACAATAATACCATTGAGAGCTCTTACAGGAATTGACTCTTCAGAAGATATACCAGTTCCATTACAACAAATAAATGATTTAAGACTTGGGCCCAACTTAGATAGTACGGTCATGGGTAACCCATTAGAAAATGAAATTCAACGAACAATTACAATCGATTGGAGAAGTCCAGGTAATCCTGATGATTTCCAAACCAATCGAAACGCAAGAGAAGCAGAGGCAGCATTACCCAATACATTCGAGGTTCGTATCTCAGGTAATGTTACAATTGAATCACAAGGAGGTCCATATGACCCGCCTGATTTCAATACAGAAGCATTAGAATTTCCTGAGATGATAGTTTACACTCAGATAAATAGCAACACAACTCCTTTCGAAACACCTCAATATGATGGTAGTGAGGCAATAACAATGAGATTTGAAGAAGGTCAAAGTGTAGTATTGACATTTCCATCTGCGGTAACAATCGGAAGTCAATCAATAACTTTAGCACAAATGGATATGAGTGGTGGTCAGACCAACACTTCAGCAAGAACTGCAACATTTACAATGGATAACGATAAAGAGATAACATTAGATTATGGCATCGAACCGTAAAATATATTGGGGATTAAGGGATGAGAGTGAAATCCCAAAGATGGCCGCCTGTGGTAGTGGAACAGACCCAGCTGGCGGAGGTGGTGCTGGTTCAGGTGGAAGTGGCGGAAGTGGAAGACCAAAACCTGAAAAACCAAAAGGACTTGGTAATTTTCCAAGTCTTGGTGATTTACTTGACAAACTAAAAGATTTAGCCCCATTATTAGCACTTGGAGCATTAGGAGCCGCTGTAATTGGTGGTGCTATAGTATTCTTAAGAAAGAACAGAGATACAACACCTGAACAACAGGCAGCTGGTGACTTTGGGTTAGATTTAGTCCCACCAAATAGAGTAGCAGGAAAGACAGCAGCAGAAATAGCCGCTACTGAAATACCTGAGTTTGATGGTCAACAAATAATTGACGATGAGGGTAATTTATTAGTTTGGAAGGAACCACCTGGTGTATGGATTAATTTTGGGCCAGAAGAAACATTACTCTCCCCTACCAATCAAACAAGGGAAGTCCCAATTTACGCAGATTTTGAATCTGAAATCGTTGAGGTACATAATGAAGACGCAGTAACCGTTAGAAAGACTTGGAGTCAAGGAGCTACAGAAGCTAATCACATCGGGCCAACACAAGTAAATTTAGAAACAAAATTCAATAATTGGTATGTGGAATGGGGAGCTCCACAAAACTTACATACATTTCTCAGAATAGGTGAAAGTGGTCGTGCTTTGATAGTAAATCGTAAGGAAGATTTAGAAGCTTATCCTGAGTATCCTTACGGAGTTACTTACAAACTATACCAACCTTTATCACCTGATGTTGAGCCCGGCGATATGGTATATGTTACTACGGAGATGTCATCACCTTATGAGGAAAATGTAAAGTTATTAGATTTTGTTGATGAATCCATTGAAGATGTTGTTCTAAGAAATCCAAAATGGGATACTTCAGATAACACATTTAATTATTTCCGTGAACGAGATACAAATTTTAAATCATATGATGAATTAGTCACATCAAATAGCACTCTTTCAGAGATTATAGAAAATGAAGTTGTTAGTGGTAGTTTTCTTGATAGTGTAGAATTGGATGGTATAGAATATGATAACTTTGATAATTTTATTAGGTTTAGTTCCGTTGAAGATAGGATTGTCAATTTCAAAAGAAAATTACAAAAGATTGAACTTTTTCAAAGTCAAAGTGATAATCTTGATGGTGTTGGTGGTTCTGCAACTGCAACATACACATCATCCTTACAAAAAGATATAAGAAAAATAAAGAATGAGTTTACACCATTTGAAAAGTATATGTACTTTGATTCATCAAGTTATTCAAGTGGTTCATTTGGAATAGAACATGATAATTCATGGCCTAAGAAAAGTGGAACTGGTACACTACTTGACCCATATGTTTTATATTCGGTTTCTGAGTCAGTAGCTGTTAATTGGTATGATAGACAAATAATAAGTGCATCTAATTACGATAGGGATAATAGAGATAGATTACTTAGTAACATACCAGCTCACATTCGTGATGATGAACAAAATGAACCATTCTCTACTTTCATCAATATGTCAGCTGAACACTTCGATAATATATGGGCATATATTCACGAAATTTCTAAAATTTATAATAGAAGAGATGGACTTGAAGTTGGTTTGTCAAGAGATTTAATTTATCATGTAGGTAGGTCTTTTGGGTTTTATTTAAATGATGGTCAAGATTTAGTAAGTTTACCTGAGTATATTATTGGGGCACAAATCACTGGTTCCGATTCTACATATTCGATAGCTTCAACTACACCTCAAAGAGATATATCAAGGGAGATTTGGAAAAGAATACTTAACAACATGCCTTTTTTCTTAAAGACTCGTGGTACAGTTAGGTCTTTCAAAGTTCTGATAAATTGTTATGGAATACCGAGTTCAATTTTAAGAGTAAGGGAGTATGGAGGCCCAAACCCAAATAAAGGTAAACCATCGTTTCAAATAACAAGAAAGTTTACCAAGGCATTAGAATTAAAATCGGGTCAATATGTAGAGACCACTTGGGCTAACGATACAAAGAGTGGAAGAAAACCTGATACCATTGAGATGAGATTTAGAGCAGCAAGTGGTAGCAATCAGACTTTGTGGCAAGCTGGAACTGATGTAGCTTTACGATTAGTTGATAATGGTTCTGCAGATGATTATGGAACAGTACAATTTTTCTTAGAGGGTGGAGCAAATCCTGATTTCACATTATCTTCTACATCATTACCAATATACGATGGAGAGTTCTACTCTGTGATGTTGACAAGAATGAGTGCGAGTGTTGGTGATGGTGGTAATCATTATAGTGGTAGTTCAGTTGGACAATTAACAAGTGATTCAACATCACAAAATATTTTATATAATCTCCATGTTGGAAGATATGATTCAGGTTTACAAAGGATAATTTATAAATCATGGACAAGTGGTAGTTCATCTACAACAAGTGTAAATTCAGCCTATGTTGGAAACGAAACTGCTTACATAGGTGGTAAACCAAGTAACGATTTTGGTAATCAACTTAGCGGTAGTATTATGGAATTTCGTTATTGGAATACTGCACTTAATAGTGGTTCATTTGACAATCATGTTGGTGCACCTAAAGCATTTGATGGAAATCATGCTTCCGCTTCATGGGAAGATTTGGTTCTCAGATATAGTTTTGATGATAATAAAAATCTTGATTCATCAACGAGTATTCGTGATACAAGTGCAGACCAATCATATACAGCGGAAGGTACAGCAAATGGATACACAGCTGGAAATCGTCCACATTTTAGAAACATAGTAGACCAACAAAAGGCAAAAGTTCCAAACTTAGGCCCAAATGTGAGAGTGGAAAATAAAGTTAGGGTTGAAGAAAATAAATTAATGAGTGGTCTATCAGTCGATGAACGCTCAGAGGTAAGTGCTTATGATTTAGCACCATTAGATAGTAATAGACTTGGTGTTTATTTTTCACCAAGTGATGTTATTACTGAAGATGTAATCTTGAGTGTAGCTGATTTGGATTATGATGATTTCATTGGTGACCCAAGAGACAAATATAAAAGAAGGTATAGACAACTTGAAGATGTAGCAACTACATATTGGCAAAAGTATAAAACACCAAATAGTTTTTGGGATTATATTAGACTAATCAGATATTATGATACAAGTTTATTTGACCAATTGAGAAAGATGATTCCAGCCAGAGCTAATGCCTCTGTTGGATTGTTGATAGAACCAAATATTTTAGAAAGAAGAAAGGAAGTAATTGGTGCACCACCTATCTTGGAACCACTAAATGTTAGAGGTACTCTTGATGCAAGTTTTGGAAGAGTGGTGAGTGGTTCGATTAAACCAATGAGTGCATCAATCGATGTTGATGCTCAACTATCACAGAGTGGAAAATATCTAACATATACTGCATCATTGGATGTAAATGCACAACTATCTCAAAGTGGTCAGTATTTGACCTACACTGGTTCAATATCTGAGGATATATTTAGAACACCAGGAACTTATATCCTTTCCTCTTCATTTAACGGATGGGGTGGTGGAGAAGAAAAATATGGTAATGTTCAATTTACCATAGGAGGACCTGAGTATGTTTTTAGTGAAGTACTTCAACCGAATATTAGTGGTTCAAGAATTTCAGAACATAATTATGAAAGAAGATTTTTCTACACAACACAGGCAAGTGCTTCTGTGAATAATTTTTATTCTTCCTCATTGGTGAGAAGTGATAAGCAAAGTTTATTTCAAGACAATCAGATGTTCCGTTTGACCATACTTGGTTCACTACAAACCAAGAAAACGACATTGGATAAATTAGATCCTGTCACGGTAGTGTTGACATCACCTACTACTTTGATAACAAAAGATACTGGTGAATCTAAACTTGATGTATTATAGTGAAAAATTTGATTTGAGTATATTTATAACTAAGAAAAGTTTTAGTCT
>MDTA01210608.1_pt1 | contig 10777 bp, 9 predicted proteins | sample 811151 | NCBI WGS metagenome assembly MDTA01 (sample SAMN05326648, study PRJNA326480) | marine metagenome | isolation source: seawater | place: Indian Ocean: South | collected 2010 | reverse complement strand
ACTATTTTTAGAACCCGATAAAAATAAATTAAAAGATATTTTAGAAATAACAAATCAAATATTATCTTAAGAATTTTTAACATTAGTATGAATTTATTAAATGAAAAAAATTAAAAAAATTGTTAACGACATACTTTATGTATCAAAATTAACCAATGTAAAAAACAAAAAAAGGTTAATTCTTACTTCAGTCCTTCTTTCTCAAATTGTAGTATTTGCAGACGTTGCGTTAATTATTATATTTTCTGCGATTATTACTGACCAATTAACTGAAATTCAATTTTTTTACAAATATATAAAAATTGTTCTGGATAATAAATTTTTACTTTTTCCAATAATTGGAATTAGATACATAACTAATTATTTTCAAAATTTAATAATTAAAAATCTTGAGCAAAATGTATGGAAGAATTTAAGAATTTATTTTATGTCAGAAATGTTAAGTAGGAGAAGCTATTCAACAGGAGATGCTTATTTTTATATCAACACTTTATCAATGCATACAAGCTATTTTTATTCAAACTTTGCAAATCTCACTAATAGTTTTTTGCAGATAATTGCTTATACAGCTTATTTGATTATTGTTGATATTCAAATAGTTGGTATTTTTGGTATTGGAATAATAATAATTTCTTACCCTGTCAAAAAAATACTTGATTGGGCTAGAAATGCTCTTGATATGGCTTTCAAAATTGATTTAGAATCCAACAAAGAACTAGAGAGAATTGTTGACAACTTCTTACTCATAAAAATACTTAAGAAAGAAGATTTTGAAATCAATAATTATTCAAACAAATTAACAAAAGCTATTTTCTATTCAATTAAAAATCATAAATTTGGAATTATAAACTCTTTCATTCCTACATTATTTATATTTTTAGTTTTAAGCGGAGTAATAGTTTTTACAAACTATTTCAGATACCTTACCTTAGATTTTTTAGCCATTACACTTAGACTTTTTCAATCGATAAGTTTGCTAACCAAATCTTTAACAAATGTAAATAATTCTCATGTACATGTTGAAAAAATATTTTTATTAGAAAAAAATAAACAAACGTTGAATGTATCAAATTATGTTACAGAAAATAAAGAAACCATTGAATTAAAAAATGTTAATTTCAAATATTTAAATAGTGAAATAAATATTTTTGATAACTTAAATTTAAATTTTCCAAGAAATTTACATACTGTTATTACAGGCCCAAATGGTTCTGGTAAAAGTACACTATTAGGATTAATTTCTGGAATGTTTTATGCTGACTCTGGCACGGTCTCGACGTTTACTGATAAATATGCATACATTGGAGCAACGCCACTTATTTTTGAAGGAACTATCAAAGAAAACATTTTGTATGGTAATAATTTAGATGTTGAAGATGATGCAATATTAAATCTGTTAAAAGAATTAGATACGTTTAAGGAAAATGTTCAATATGATTTAAATAATACTATTTCAAACAAAACACTCTCTTCGGGACAAATGCAAAAAATTGCATTTGTAAGAGCTTTAGTTTCTGATGCAGAGGTATTATTACTCGATGAAGCTACTTCTAACCTTGATCAAGTTTCGAAAGAGAAGGTATTTAAAAGACTGTCTGAAAATAAAATTACAATAATTAATTCAACTCACATTCCAGAAAGTTTTAATTATGATAAAAAATATAATATAAGAATTAATAATGAAAAAAGATCTATTGAAGAAATAAACTAAATTAAATGCAAAAGCTCCTTATTTTCAACACAAAATATAAAAAATATGGAGGAGAAGATGCAAATATAAAAGAAGAAATAAATTTTTATAAAAATTTTTACGAAGTCGATTATCTTGAAGTCAAAAATAGTAGTTTTAGCCTAAATTCTATTCTTGCCTTATTTACTCTTAATAATCTGAAAGTTAATATAAGGTTAAAAAAATCTTTAAATAAGTTTAAACCAGATTTCGTATACATTCACAACACTTGGTTTAATTCTGGACTCGGTATATTTAGGGTTTTATTTAAAAAAAATATAGTTCCTATTGTTAAAGTACACAATTTTAGATTTGAATGCGGTAGGTATTTTTTGTTAAAAAATCACCTTAAATCAAACAGAGTATGTGAAAAATGTTCAAAAAATAGAAATTCTAACTTATTTTTTAATAAATATTTTGAAAATTCATATTTAAAATCAATCCTATTAATTTTTCATTCAAAAAAGTATTTTAGAATTTTAAAAGAATCAAATATTAAGATAGCCTGTTTAAATAGTTTTCAAAAAAACTATCTAATAGATCTAGGTATTGACATTGCAAAACTACATATATTAGAAAATCCTTTACCAGTACCATCGTCATATCAAGTTTATAACCCTCAAAGCAATTTTGTTATTTATGCAGGAGCAATAGAAAAAAATAAAGGAGTATTTGAACTATGCAGTGCCTGGAAGGACAAAAAAATTGATGGCGTAAGTCTTCATATTGTTGGCGATGGAGACCAAAAAGAAGAACTGCAAAAGAATTTTGAATCTGAAAATATTAAATTTCTTGGTTTATTGTCGAATAAAGATACCTTAGAGTTAATAAAAAAAGCACGAGCAGTAATTACAGCAACAAAAATGTATGAAGTGCAACCTAGACTATTAAACGAAGCATCTATTAATTCAGTTCCATCTATCTACCCATCTTTTGGAGGTATGGATGAATATTTTCCAAATGGATATGACATGAGTTTTAAACAATATGATTATGACTCACTAAAAGAAAAGATGGATTTACTAGTTAGTGAAAATAAACTCATTGATAATAGTGAAAAAGTAAATAATTTCTTATCTAAAAAACTTTCAAACGAGAGTATTATCAAAAAATTTAGAACTATTTCAAAAATTTAAATTATTCTATAAATATGATTTCAGTAATTATGTCAGCCTACAATGCTGAAAAGCATATTAGTAATTCAATTGAAAGCATTTTGAGTCAAAGCTACCAAAACTTCGAGTTTCTTATAATGGATGATGGGTCAACAGACAATACAAGTAAAATTATCACTAGCTATATAAAGACTGACACCAGAATCAAACTTTTTAATAACAAATCAAATATTGGATTGACTAAATCGTTAAACTTCTTAATCAATCAGGCAAATGGAGAATACCTTGCTAGACAGGACAGTGATGATGTATCTGATTCAAAGCGATTTGAATTACAGATAAATTTCATGATGACGAATAATTTACAAGCTTCTACCACACGTGCAAAAATTAAAAATACAAATAAAAAGATTCCTGGCTACTCATATTATTTACCCCATAAGGTATTAATGAAATTCAAAAATCCTTTTATACATGGAACTCTCATTATTAAAAAGTCTTTAATGCAAACAGTTGGTTTATATGATGAAGATTATTATTTTGCACAAGATTACAAATTATTTGCAGATTTATTATCAAGAAAGTATAAAATTGGCTCATTAAATAAATGTTTATACACCTTAAATGTTGATAATAATTTATCTAACAAATTTAAAAGTCAACAGCAAGAGTATGCCAAAATTGTAAAGAAAAATTTTAAGCCATTTGGTTTAATTTAGACTTAATACATTTATCTAATAAATCATAAATATCAATTTTATTTTGCCAACCCAACTCTGATTTGATCTTTCCTGGATTAGAAACAACTTTTATAGGGTCGTTGTCTCTAAGAAGTTTTTTGTCAATTTCTATATACTTTTTCCAATCAAGATTAAAGTACTCAAAAACATAATTTACGATTTCTTTTATGCTTGTTCCAACCCCTGAGCCTAGTACATAGTCATAAGATTTTCCATAATTTGTAATTAAGTAAATAGCTTGAACAATTTCTCCAGCATATGTCCAATCTCTGATGTAGTCTAACGAACCTAGTGTTAGCTTACTTGATTTACTATTCTTAATATTTATTGTTTCAGAAATGATTTTCATAATAAGGAAATCATTCGGTCTAAATTCTGATTCATGATTAAACATAATCCCGCTAAATACATTGATTTCTTTGTTTGAAGCTAGTTCTTTTATTTTTTTATGGTTCTCCAATTTTCCTAAAGCATATGGAGAATTTCCTTTCATAGGAGAATTTTCATCTAGAGGAAGGTCGCTAGGTGCAAACATTTCGGATGATGATGCATGAAATATTTTACATTTTTTATTACTACTAGACACAGCATTTAAAAGAGAATCAAAGTTTTTAATTATGATATTTTTATTTTCTGGAATTTTAATTGATTCATAAACTGAACTTGGTCCTGATAAATGATAGATTTGATCTGGAGAAATATCTATTATTAACTTCTCAACTTCATCAAATTTTTTAATTTCAATTAATTGAAAATTAGAAGTGTTTGGAAGTTTACTATTTAGTGATTCTAGTTTTTTAAAAAATAAAGCTTCATTAATATTTCTACTAACTCCATATATAGAATAATTTAGAGAACTATCTAACAAAAGTTTCGTTAAGTGAGCTCCATCTTGGCCGGTAATGCCAGTAATAATAATTTTTTTCATTTTTTTTTTGATAAATTAATACAATAGAAGCATATCATTTAATTCTAGAGGTGCTGTGAAAGTCTATTTAAATAATTTAAACGAAAATTGGGTAGTTGATAGATTTAGAAACGATTGGATACTTAAAAATCCTGATCTATATTCAGAAAAAGCTGAAAACTGCGAAATCATCTGGTTAATATCTCCATGGACATGGAAAAATACACCAAAAAGACACTTAAAACAAAAAAAGGTTTTGTGTTCCATTTACCATTTAGATTTTGAAAAAAAAGGCACCTCTGAAGAAAAAGAATTTTACAAACGTGACAAATTTGTAGATATTTATCATGTTATTTCACAGCATACATATCAAGACTTACAGAAATTAACAGATAAACCAATTAAATATTTACCCTTTTGGATTGATGATAATTTATTTTTTTATATGAATGATAAAGATAAAATTCGGGGAAAATTTAACATTAAAAAAGAAGATTTTCTAATTGGAAGCTTTCAAAGAGATTCAGAAGGAAAAAACCCTAAATTACCAAAACTTATTAAGGGACCAGATATATTTTTTGAAATTGTAAATGATATCTTTTTATCGAAGAAAAATCTTAGAGTTATTCTTTCTGGTAAAAGAAGAGACTATCTTATAGGGCGTCTTGAAGAGAACAATATTCCTTTTAATTATTTTGAAAGTATTTCAATTCAGGAAATTAATGAACTATATAATATGCTTGATATGTACATTGTCTCTTCACGTTTAGAAGGTGGTCCACAGGCAATCCTTGAGTCTGCATTAACTAAAACTCCTATTATTTCTACTGATGTTGGAATAGCTTCAGAAGTATTGAGTAGTGACTCAATATTTGATGATAGCAAGTCTTACAAAAACGCAACTCCAAATGTTGATTATGCATTTGAAAAAGTTCAAAAATACAAAATAGACAACATGATTACTCAATACAATGAAATGTTGGTGAGTTTATATGAAAATTAGTATCGGTTCAAAAATAATTAAAGGACCCTGGGGAGGTGGAAACTTATTTGTTATTAATCTTTCAAATTATTTAACATCTAAAGGGCATCAAGTAGTTTTTGATTTAACTCAAAAAGATATCGATGTAATTTTGTTAACAGACCCAAGGCCTAAGTCAGACTCAACATCAAAATTTAACCATTATGACATAATAAATTATAAAAAATTAGTTAATCCAAATGTTAAAGTTGTTCAAAGAGTGAATGAGTGTGATGAAAGAAAAAATACTACGGGTATAAACAGTTTTTATTTAGAGGCTTCAGATTGTGCGAATATAGTTGTTTTTGTGAGTAGTTGGCTTGAGTCAATATATTTAGGAATGGGATTAAATCCAAAAAAATCTAAAGTAATAATGTCTGGCTCTAATAAAAAAATATTCACTAACCAATCTCATAAAGATACAAAAAATAAATTAAAATTGGTTACCCATCACTGGAGTGCCCATCAAAATAAAGGATTTGATATTTATTACAAAATAGATAAAATGCTTGAAGATGAATACTGGAAAAACACTATGGAGTTCACATATATAGGTAATGTTCCAAAAAATCACAAATTTCAAAATACACGAATTATAGAGCCATTAGACGGAAAAAATTTAGCTAACGAATTAAATCTGCATAATATTTATGTTACAGGCTCAATAAATGAACCATCTGGTAATCACCATATAGAAGCAGCTTTATGTGGTTTGCCAATTGTATACAGACAAAGCGGAGGGTTGCCAGAGTATTGTCTGAAATACGGTGAAAATTTTGATAATGATTTTGAATCAGCATTAAAAAAGTTAGTCAATAATTACGACCTATATGTGAAAAATCTAGAAAACTATCCCTTTAATTCGGATAGTATGTGCCAAGAGTTTGTTGATTTATTTACTGAACTGACTGATAAGGAAATAATCAGTAAAAAAGAACCAATATCAAAATTTTCATCTTTTGCATTTAGGGCTAGACAAAAATTATTAGATGTATATTATTTTTCAATAAAAGATAGGTTAAAAAATATTTTAGGATATTTAAAAAAAACTTTTGTATTTTTAAAGGGTTCTAATGGATAAAAAATACCTCAATGAGATCCCTTACGAAGTGTTACAGTTTGTTAAAAGTCTCAAAAAAGAAGAAAATTATGAGTTTTATCCATTTCAAAAAAATAGAAATTTTTATGGTACAAACTTAAATCTTGGTTTCAGCTGTTATGCTTTAAAAATTTATTATATGACTTTGGAACACAAAAACTTATCCGAAAAGGAATTAAACAGTTGGCTCTCTTACATAAAATCTTTTTATTCTATTAACAATATGGACCAGCTCTTTGTAGACCCGATTTATTTAAAATACTATAATAAAAAATTTTCAAGAGAATCATTTAGAAACTTTTCTAAAAAGTTTCAAAATGTTTTTCAACAAGCTAATTTTGAGACAAAGATTGAACGCCTTTTAAAAGGACTAAATGCCGAATCAAAACAAGCTATTGCAACCCTTTATGAGCTCGGAGACAAAAATCTACCCAAAGTTTACAATTTTACTAACAGTGATAAGCAGATATTTAGCTATTTAGAACAACTAGATTGGCAGTTTCCTTGGTCAGCTGGAGCACAGTTCTCTTCATATTGTGTCTACTCTAAAACTCAAGATTTAGACATTGAAGAAAAACTTATTAATTTTATAAATAAAAAAGTTGATAAAAATACAGGATCTTATTTTTCTAAATATCCAAAAAGCAACAGGGAAATTATTAATGGTGCAATGAAAGTGATTACAGGTCTAGATTGGATTGACTCAGAAATTCACTATCCTGAAAAACTTATTGATTTTTGTATCAATAACAAACCCACTTTAGAAGGATGTGATGTTGTTGATTATGTCTATGTTTTATACAAATGTTCAAAACAAACTTCTTATAAAAAAGCAGAAATAAATGCCTTGTTTTTAGAACTACTTGAAGATCTTTTAAAGCTTTTTCATAAAAGCAGTGGAGGCTTTTCGTATTTTTACAAGAAATCCCAAGATTATTATTACGGAGTACCAATAGGAAAAGGAGAAAATCAAGCAGACTTACATGGAACCATCTTATGTTTATGGGCACTAATTATGATATTAGAAAACAATGAATTAAACACAGAAAATTTTAATGTTATTAAACCTTAAGTATTGTTTGCTTTAGAATATAGAAAATGATAACTCTAGTATTAAGCAATAAGTTAACAAGATACTTGTTAACTATATTTTTTGTTTCTGTTTTCTTATTTGCAAGATCCTTTATGGGAATTTACATATTTGGATTTAGGTTAGGTGAATTAGTAATGGGTGCATCACTAATATTTTTACTTGTTGCTTTAGCCCAACATAAAAAACTTATTTATACCAATTACTTAAGCAGAGAACTTTATATTACTGTTTTATTAATCATTCTTTTTTTTATCTTTAATTCAATTATTTCTAACAGCAGTTTTACTTCAACATACACTTACAAGTCCTCTTCATATATTTGGACTTTAGGGATGCTTTTTTTATCGGTCAATTTTTTTAAGCTCCACTATTTAAATGATAAACTCCTAAAAAGTTTTTATTTCATTCTTTTGTTTATGTATATTTACGGGACTTTTGGGGTTCCGCAGAGTTTTATAGATTTTACATTAAAATACTCAGATAAATTTGAGCCGCATAAGGGATCAGACTTGCTCATAATATATGTAGCAATATTTTTTGTTAATAATAGATTCTTTAAAAATAAGAGGACTTCATTTGAATTATTTACTTTATTTTCATTTCTTTATTTTCCATTTTTTGGATATAAGAGTAGAGGTGCTTTTATTGCTTTTCTTATTTTTATGGTTTCAGAATACTATTATCTAAGAAAAGAATTTAAAGGCAACAATAAGCGTAACTTTTTAGTTTTTTTTCTAGGCATTATAATTTTATTTCAGTCAGTCTTTTTAATTAACGGTTCCTCTTTTCTTAAACTCAACCAAGCACAAGAAGAAGTCAAAACCCTTGTAGAGTATAGAGCAGATCCTGATGATGAAGAATTTCGAATACTATTTTTTGAAGAAGACTATTGGACAAAAGAGATGAGATTAAAATCCTCAGATAATAATTTAAACTGGAGGTTACAAATATGGCAAGATGTATATTTCAGTATTTATTACAGAGACTTAGTATTAACAGGATATGGATATAGTTTTAAAATCCCAGCTATGGAAATTATTAGTCGACAAGGACTTGATAGGTTAAATGAAAATGTCCACAACTATATTGTTACAATTTATGCAAGAGGTGGATTAATTCATTTAACTTTATATGGTTTTTTCTACTATTTTCTGATTAGAGACATAAAAAGAGCTACGAACTCTCTTTATTTTCTTCCTTTTTTAATTGCTGCCATGTTTACAGCATTTTTCGATGTTGCAATGGAAAATTCTCACTATCCTTTGATCTTTTATTTTTTATTAGGAATGAGTATTCATAAAAATAGAATATTTAAAAATATTTAACTTGTACTATTTATATCGTATATGAAAGCTTTAATAACTGGTGTTACTGGTCAAGACGGATATTATTTATCAAAACTCTTGTTAGAAAAGGGTTATGAGGTTCATGGACTTATTAGGAGATCGTCAACATTTAATACCAGTAGAATTGATAGTCTAATTTCAGAGTTCAGCGAAGATAGTAAATTTACATTACACTATTCAGATTTACTGGACCCAGCTTCTATATACGGTCTAATTGAAAAAATACACCCTAATGAAATATATAATTTGGGAGCACAATCACACGTTGCTGTTTCATTCAAGAATCCACTATTCTCTGTTCAAACTAGTGTTGTTGGCTCTTTGGCTATTTTAGATTCAATCAAAAATATAGATAGGAGTATTAAGTACTATCAGGCATCATCTTCAGAAATGTATGGAGGTGCAAATCAGGATGTTTTAAATGAGAATACTGTATTTGAGCCAAAAAGTCCTTATGCTGTTGGTAAAGTCTTTGCCCATGAGATTACAAAAGTTTATAGAGAGTCATATGATATTTTTGCTGTAAATGGAATTCTGTTTAATCATGAATCCCCACTTAGAGGAGAAACCTTTGTAACAAGAAAAATAACAAGAGCTGTCGGACGTATCCATAATGGAATACAAAAAAAACTTTCACTTGGGAATTTAGAAGCTTTTAGGGATTGGGGGTTTGCTGGAGATTATGTCAAGGGCATGCACTTGATGCTTCAGTATAAAGAACCCGAAGATTGGGTTTTAGCTACTGGAGAAACACACACAGTTAAAGAATTTGCTGAAAAAGCTTTTTCATCTGTAGATCTAAATTATAAGGATTTCGTTGAAATTGATGAAAAATTTCAAAGACCAAATGAAGTTCATCACTTATTAGGTGATCCAAGTAAAGCAAAGTCATTGTTGGGTTGGGAGCTCGAAACTTCCTTTGATGAATTAGTAAAAATTATGGTCAATAGTGATTTAGAATTAGCAAATAAAGAAAAAGTGCTGATCGAACAAGGTTTACTAAGACCTACATGGTCAGACCCGGTAATTAATTAAGGCTTTTTTCAAACCACTTATAAGCTTTTAGCAGTCCCTCGTCTAGACTAATTTTGCTTTTCCATCCCAAGTTGTTAATTTTTGATGAATCTAATAATTTTCTTGGATTCCCATCAGGTAATGAACTATCGAAAAAAAGCTCACCATCATAATTGACAATATTCTTAATCTTTCCAACCAGCTCCTTAATACTAATTTCTTCACCACTTCCAACATTTAATATTTCCTCATTTATATCATTTTGAATTATAAAGTTTATTGCATCAGCCAAATCATCAACATATAGAAATTCTCTTAATGGTTTTCCAGTTCCCCAAACGCTAAATTTTTTCTCTGAGTTTATTTTTGAATTATACATTCTATAAATTAATCCTGGAATTACATGGCTATTTGTTTCTGAGTAATTGTCATTAGGACCGTAAAGATTTGTAGGCATTAAATTAATAATCTTATGCCCATGTTGAATTTTTAAAGCATTTCCCATCTCTATGGAAGTTAACTTAGCCATTGCATAAGGACTGTTTGTAGGTTCCAATTTACCTGTCATTAATGCTTCTTCAACTATAGGAACCTGTGTACCAAGTGGATAGATACAACTGCTTCCTAGATTTATTAGCTTTGTATCTGGAAAAGGTATCAAACTTTCAAGTACATTTATATTGATTTTCAAATTTTCAAGAATGAATTCTGTT
>MDTA01096277.1_pt1 | contig 10778 bp, 14 predicted proteins | sample 811151 | NCBI WGS metagenome assembly MDTA01 (sample SAMN05326648, study PRJNA326480) | marine metagenome | isolation source: seawater | place: Indian Ocean: South | collected 2010 | reverse complement strand
TGGCAGTCTGTGTCATACTGGTTTATACCAAAAACAATATTATGAACATCTTTGTGACTGACCCTGACCCATGGAAGAGTGCTCAGGTTCTTCCTGATAAGCATATTGTGAAGATGCCCTTAGAGACCTGTCAGATGCTCTCCATTGTCTGTTCAGAGAAGTGGGGACATGGATTTGGCACTCTTCCTAGAGCAGATGGGAAACCTTATGCTACTGAGAAGGGTGCTTTTCGCAATCACCCATGTACCAAATGGGCAGGTGAGTTTGTCCTTAACTGGAATTGGCTCATTGCTCATGGATTTGGTTTATGCGCAGAGTATGCTGCTCGCTATGGCAAGGTTCACACCTGCTTTATGACTCTCTGTGCTGCAAGAAACATCTTTCCTACTGCAGATCCCCAGGGACGCTCAGGGAAGGATCCAACACCTTTTGTTTTTGCTGGACCAGATGAATTCAAGCATGACAATAGTATTGACATTTACACAAAGTACAAGAGATATATTGCATCTAAACCCTGGGTGTGTGATAATTACTTAAAGCTTCCACATCGCAAACCAGACTGGATATCATGATTCATATTTTGTTTACACTAAAGGGATGTCCATTTGGACTCTTGGATGATGAAGCACATATTCGTAATGTATTAGCAAATGCTGCTACACTATCAGAGAGCACACTGCTTGATATTTCATCTCACAAGTTTTCCCCCATGGGAGTAACTGCTATTGCTCTTCTTGCTGAAAGTCATATCAGTATTCACACTTGGCCAGAGAAGGGACAGGCAGTGTGTGATGTGTTTACATGTGGTGAACATACAAATCCCAGATCAGGTGCTACATACATGTATGAAGCAATGGGTGCTACAGACATTGTGTCTGAATTTTATAAGAGACCTTTGAAATGACTATGCGTGATGAATTTGTTTGGGTAGAAAAGTATCGCCCAAAAACTATTGAAGATTGTATCCTCCCTGAAAATATCAAGACTACCTTTAGTGAGTTCTTGAAGAAAGGTGAGGTTCCTAATCTTCTCCTATCAGGACCACCAGGTTGTGGTAAAACTACAGTAGCAAAAGCACTTTGTGAGGAACTGGGTGCTGACTATTATATTATCAATGGCTCTGATGAGGGTCGTTTCCTAGACACTGTAAGGAACAATGCAAAGAACTTCGCTTCAACTGTATCGCTATCTTCTTCTGCCAAACACAAAGTCATCATTATTGATGAAGCAGATAACACAACCCCAGATGTACAACTCTGCCTTAGGGCGTTTACAGAGGAGTTTATTGGAAACTGCAGATTCATCTTTACCTGCAATTACAGAAACAAAATCATCAAACCTCTTCACTCTAGATGCGCAGTGGTTGAGTTCTCCATCAAAGGAAAAGACAGACAAGAACTTGCAGCAAAATTCTTCACAAGAATCAAAGACATCTTGGTTCAAGAGTCTGTTCAGTTTGAGCCAAAGGTGGTTGCGCAACTGATCAATAATCATTTTCCTGATTGGAGGAGAGTGCTGAATGAGTTGCAAAGATACGCAGTCAGTGGTAAAATTGACTCAGGTATCTTGGCAGCATTCAGTAATGTAAAGACAGATGATTTATTCAACAATCTCAAAGATAAAGACTTTCCTAAGGTCAGAAAGTGGGTGGTGGATAATCTGGATAATGATCCTACTGTACTTCTTAGGTCTGTTTATGATGCTATATACTCACACTTGGAAGGTTCTAGCATTGCTGCTGCTGTGCTCATTATTGCTAAGTATCAGTATCAAAGTGGATTTGTGGCTGACCAAGAAATAAATATGCTTGCTTGTTTAACAGAAATTATGGTGGAGTGTTTATGAACGTCAAAGTTATTCGTATTAGTACTGGTGAGGAAGTTGTCTTTGATTTGATTGAAGAAACTGATGAAACCTATGTTGTGGAGAATGCATTGTTTGCAGTTCCTCAAGCTGGTGGTCAAATGGGATTTGCACCTTGGGCACCCTTGATTAAGAATGGTGATAGTATCAGCATCAAAAAATCTTTTGTTGTCTATATAGGAGAGCCTCAGGTTGAGGTGTCTGAACAATATGAGAAGATCTTCTCACCCATTGAAACTCCTAGTAAAAAATTGATCCTATGAAAAAATTAATTTTTGTTCTTCCTCTTCTTGCTTTTGTGATGCTCCCTGCACCTGCTGAAGCACATAAGAGAACTTGCACAAAAGAGGTTTACAAAGAGGAATATATTCCAGGAAAGAAAAATAAACCTGGTAGAGTTGAGAGCAAGTGGATTACAAAAGAAGTTCCTTGTAAGAAACACCATCGTCATGATCATCATCACAGATATGGTAGGAAACACATTCATTTCCACACACATAATAATGGAACTCTTCACTCTCATCCTCATAGGCATGGTCATGGTCACAGACATCATGGTGAGAAATACTGGCATGGACATTATGGAATCCATTTCTTCTTTGAATGATAATTTATGAAATCTTTGAAAACTCCTCTTCGTTATCCTGGTGGTAAGTCACGTGCTCTCACCAAATTAAGTCCATTCATTCCTGATCTCTCAGCATATGATGAATATAGAGAACCATTCCTTGGGGGTGGTTCTGTTGCGTTATTCATCACTAAAAGATATCCACACATCAAAGTGTGGGTCAATGACCTGTATGAACCACTGGTAAATTTCTGGAAGCATCTTCAGATGTATGGTCCAGATATGAGAATGGATCTCATTCAATTAAAGAATAGGCATTGTGAACCAGTCTCTGCTAAAAATCTTTTCCTTGAAAGTAAAGATTACCTATTGAATGGTGATGATGATTATTGGAAAGCAATATCTTTTTATGTGGTAAACAAGTGCTCATTCTCTGGTCTTACTGAGTCATCATCTTTTTCAAAGATGGCATCAGAGAATAACTTTACTATGAGGGGTATTGAAAGACTTCCTTTCTATTCAGATATCATCAAGAAATGGGTGATCAGTAATTACTCATATGATTACCTTTTTGAAGGTAATAATAATATTGATGGTTGGAAGAATTTCATTTATCTTGATCCTCCTTATGCTATTAAGGACAATCTATATGGAAGAAAGGGATCAATGCATAAGAGTTTTGATCATGATAGATTTGCCCAAGACTGTAGTAGACTTCATATTGATGCACTGGTAAGTTATAATTCTGATCAAATGATCAAGGATAGATTTGAGGGTTGGACAGCATCAGAATATGATCTGACTTATACTCTTAGATCTACTGGTGATTACATGAAAGAGCAACATAAGAGAAAGGAATTACTGCTGTTTAATTATGGAACTGAAGGATTGGCTGAATTCAATTAATTTTACCAAACAGAATTTATTGGAGGATGATGAAAATGTTATTAGTGAATATCCTCCTTTTATTATTAATCGTTGTTTGTCTGGTCATCTAGATTGTGTTCTCTTTGCCAATGAAATGAACAAGTATCATTTCCTGGACAAGGATATGCAATATGAATTTTATATAAATATTTTGAGAAAAAGGAAGAGATTCTCTCCCTGGATTCGCAAAGATAAAGAGAGTGATTTGGAGATTGTAAAATCTTATTATGGTTATAGTAATGAGAAAGCAACTCAAGCACTGAAAATCTTATCTAAAGAACAACTAGACTACATTAAACAAAGACTTGAAACTGGTGGTAAAAGATGACTCAAAGTGCTGAACCTCAGGTCAATTGGTCTCAAGAAAAAATGATTGAGATCAAATTGAATGAACCTGATGACTTTCTCAAAGTTCGTGAAACACTCACAAGAATTGGTGTTGCATCCAGAAAAGAGAAGAAACTCTATCAATCCTGTCACATCCTTCACAAGCAAGGAAAGTATTACATTGTCCATTTCAAGGAGTTGTTTGCCCTTGATGGTAAGTATGCTAACCTGACCATCAATGATGTGCAGAGAAGAAACAGAATTACAAAACTCCTTGCTGACTGGGGTTTGATTACAGTCAACAATGAAGACTCAATTATTGATATTGCTCCTCTGAATCAAATCAAAGTTCTTCCATATAGAGAGAAGAATGAGTGGACACTTGAGCAGAAGTACAATATTGGTAAGAAAGGTAAGCAAGAAGAAACTGCTGCTGAATAAATATCTTTGAGTCTTTCGTGCAGACTCTACGAATGTCGGAAACCCAATAAGGAAGTGTGGTTATCACTACACTTCCTTTTTTTGGATCTGTTATAATTAGTACTGTCAGATGCCTAATGGGTCTGACAATTTCAAACTCGCTTTAAAAGGAGAACCATGTCTTACCTGACGAAGTACAATGCCGCAAACCTGGACCAGTTAATGGACAGGATTATGAAGAATTCAATTGGGATGGATGATTATCTAAGTCATCTGTTTACTTATGAATCTAAATCCAACTATCCTCCATATAATGTAGTATCAATTGATGAACACACTTCTAAGTTGGAAGTTGCTCTTGCTGGTTTCACTGAGAAAGAAATCAATGTTTACACACAGGACAGTAAACTAACTGTGGTGGGCAGCAAGGCAGAGAAGGAAGAAAATCAATATGTCCACAGAGGACTTGCTCAGAGGTCATTCAATAGGTCCTGGACCCTCTCAGAGGACACTGAGGTCACAGAGGTTGTCTTTGAGTATGGACTGCTCACAGTGACCCTCAAGAGGATTGTCCCAGAGAAGCACCAGAAGAAAGTCTGGTATGGGGAAGAGTAATATATAATTAGTATCGTCGTCGCAGGGGAGCAACTGGCAAAATCCAGTTGACATCCCCCTTTTTTCTTGCTAAAATTAATCTGATAATCAATAGGAACATGACTGTAAAACTTTGCCTTCTCAAATCAGGAGAAGATGTTATCACTGATATTCAAGAACTCACACCTCCTGATTCACAAAGGACAATTGGATATCTTTTTAAGAATCCTTGTATTGTAAAACTAGTTGGTCAACCAATTAGTGAAGAAGAAGATGCTCCCATTGGATTTAAAATTCGTCTTCAACCATGGATGCCTCTTTCAAAATCAAAAGATATTCCTGTTGTGATGGATTGGGTTGTCTCAATTGTTGAACCAGTTGAAGATTTGAAAAAAACTTATGAGCAAGCAATGAGTGATGAACAAGCAATGAATGGAGAAGAAAATGAGCTTGAACTTGAAGACCCTGAAGATCTTGGTGATGATGAACAACCAGATGCTGATAACGCAGATTGAAGAAGTCTCATCTGATCTTGGAGAACCTGACTGTAAATTGATTGAACCCTTTATCATCAATCAATCAACTGGTAGTTTAGAACCCTATCTGCTTGATTTCACATCAGACAATGAATTCATGATTCATTCTGATAAGATATTTACAATTGTGGAACCAAATAGTAAACTGAAAAAGAAGTATGAGGAACTGCTGAAGTGAGGTTTTATACTAATGTCCAGATGATTGGTAATGATTTTCTGGTTCGTGGTTATGAAAATGGGGAGCATATTTCTTTCAGAGAGAAGTATGCCCCCACTCTTTTTGTCAAATCAAAGAAAGATACTAAGTATAAAACTCTTGAAGGTGAAAAGGTAGAACCTATCAAACCTGGTCTTGTTAGGGATTGTAGAGAATTCTTCAACAAGTATGATGATGTTGATGGATTCAAAGTATTTGGTAATGACAGATATGTCTATCAATATATTTCTGACAAGTATTCTGAAGATGAAATCAAGTTTGATATCAGTAAAATCAAACTGATTACAATGGACATTGAGGTTCAGGCAGAAGAAGGTTTCCCTGATCCCTCATCTTGTTCAGAGGAGATGTTGACCATCTCTATTCAGGATGCTGCTACAAAGAAAATCATCACTTGGGGTAGGAAACCATATACTCCTACACAGAGTAATGTGACTTATCATTATTACCCTGATGAAGTGGAGATGTTGAATGCATTCCTTTACTGGTGGCAGAACAACACTCCTGAGGTTGTGACTGGTTGGAATGTAAGACTGTATGATATTCCATATCTCTGTGGAAGAATTGACAGGATTATGGGCACCAAGAAGATGAAGGAACTTTCTCCTTGGAAGATAGTGAATCCTGATAAGATTACTATTACTGGTAGGGAGTTCAATATCTTTGATATTGTTGGTCTGACTGTTCTTGATTATCTGGAATTGTATAAAAAATTCACATACAAAGCACAAGAGTCATACAGACTGGATTATATTGCTGAAGTAGAACTTGGTCAGAAGAAACTAGACCACAGTGAGTTTGAAACATTCAAAGACTTCTATTCAGGAAACTGGAAGAAGTTTGTTGACTACAACATTGTTGACGTAGAACTTGTTGATCGTCTTGAAGACAAGATGAAACTCATTGAACTTGCGCTAACCATGGCATTTACTGCTAAGGTTAACTTTGTAGATGTGATGTTCCAAGTTAGAATGTGGGATACAATTATCTACAACTATCTGAAGAAGAGGGATATTGTTATCCCTCCAAAGGATAGAACTGAAAAAGATACAAAATTTGCAGGTGCTTATGTCAAGGAACCGTGTCCAGGAAAGTATGATTGGGTGGTCAGCTTTGACCTTAATAGTCTGTATCCTCACCTTATTATGCAATACAATATTTCTCCTGAAACCCTCATGGAGGAGCGGCATCCCTCAGCCACAGTTGAAAGGATACTTGCTGAGCAAGTAACTTTTGAGATGTATAAGGACTATGCAGTATGTCCTAATGGGGCAATGTATAGGAAGGATGTGAAGGGATTTCTCCCTGAACTGATGGAGAAAATGTACTCTGAGAGGGTCATCTATAAGAAGATGATGCTCAAAGCAAAACAGCAATATGAAAAGACTCCAACCAAAGACTTGGAGAAAGAGATTGCAAGATGTAACAATATTCAGATGGCAAAGAAGATCTCTTTGAACTCTGCTTATGGTGCTATTGGAAACCAGTATTTCAGGTATTTCAAGTTAGCAAATGCTGAAGCAATCACACTTTCTGGTCAGGTTTCAATCAGATGGATTGAGAACAAGGTAAATGGATATCTAAATAATCTGTTAAAAACAGAAGACATAGATTATGTCATCGCATCAGACACTGACTCAATCTATATTAATTTTGGACCTCTTGTTGACAAATTTTTTAGTCATATGGTTGATGACAAGGTTAAACTTGTATCCATCCTTGATCAGATCTGTCAGGAGAAACTGGAACCGTTCATTGAAGACTCTTATCAAAATCTTGCCACATACGTAAATGCGTATGATCAAAAGATGCAGATGAAGAGAGAGAACATTGCTGATAGAGGTATCTGGACTGCAAAGAAAAGATACATCCTCAATGTTTGGGACAGTGAGGGGGTTAGATATGAAGAAGCAAAACTCAAGATTATGGGTATTGAAGCAGTCAAATCATCTACACCTGCACCATGCAGAAAGATGATTAAGGATGCTCTCAGTCTGATGATGAATGGAACAGAGGATGATGTGATCAAATTTATTGATGATGCCAGAGCAAAGTTCAAGAAGATGTCTCCTGAAGAGATATCATTTCCAAGAACTGTGAGTGATGTTCTTAAACACAAGAGTCACTCATCAATCTATGGAAAGGGTTGTCCTATTCATGTAAGGGGGGCACTGCTCTACAATCACTACATCAAAGAGAGGGGACTCTCAAACAAATACTCATCAATTAATAATGGTGAAAAGATCAAGTTCATTTATCTCAAAAAGGCAAATCCTATCAGAGAGAATGTGATTTCATTCATCAATGATTTTCCAAGGGAACTTGGAGTTGACAGATACATTGATTATGATCTACAATTTAACAAAGCATTTCTTGAGCCTGTGAAGGTTATTCTTGATGCAATTGGTTGGAATGTAGAGAAAGTTGTAAACCTAGAGTTATTTTTTGGATAATGGATTTTCTTAAGGATATTGTAAAAGAAATTGGTGATGAATACACTCAACTTGCATCAGATATTGATGAAACTGAAGAGTATGTTGACACAGGTTCTTACATTTTTAATGGGCTTGTTTCAGGTAGTATATTTGGTGGTGTATCTAGGAATAAGATTACTGCCATTGCTGGTGAGTCTAGCACTGGAAAAACTTTTTTCTCCCTTGCTGTCGTCAAGAACTTCCTTGATTCTAACCCTGATGGTTATTGTCTATATTTTGACACTGAAGCAGCTGTTAATAAGTCTCTTCTCTCAAGTAGGGGCGTTGACCTTACTAGGGTGGTAGTTGTAAATGTTGTTACAATTGAAGAGTTTAGATCAAAAGCATTGAAGGCAGTTGATATATATTTAAAAAAACCAGAAGATGAACGCAAACCTTGTATGTTTGTGTTAGACTCTCTGGGTATGCTATCAACAGAAAAAGAAATCACTGATGCTCTGAATGACAAACAAGTCAGAGATATGACTAAATCACAATTGGTCAAAGGTGCTTTCAGAATGCTGACTCTTAAACTGGGTCAAGCAAAGATTCCTATGATAGTAACAAATCACACCTACGATGTAATTGGATCTTATGTCCCAACTAAAGAAATGGGTGGAGGAAGTGGACTTAAATATGCTGCTTCCACTATCATCTATCTTTCCAAGAAAAAAGAGAAAGATGGCAAAGATGTCATTGGCAACATTATCAAAGCAAAGACTGCTAAGTCGCGTCTAAGTAAAGAGAATATGGAAGCTGAGATTCGTCTCTACTATGATGAGAGGGGTCTTGACAAATACTATGGTCTTCTTGAACTGGGTGAACTTGGTGGACTCTGGCAGAATAAGATGGGAAGATATGAGATTGACGGTAAAAAACTTTATGCCAAGCAGATCTTAAAAGAACCAGAGGAATATTTTACACCTGAAGTGATGGAGAAACTTGATGAAATTGCAGCAGAACAATTCTCATATGGTAAGAGTGTATGATAATGCTCTTCCAGAAGATCTGTGTTATAACTTAATTCAGTTATTCAAAGACTCTGAACATACAGAGTTCATCAATGAGGATCATAAACCTTGTTTCACGCAACTCAATATCAATGAAAACAATCCAGAACTGGTAAGATACCTTGTGGGATTTGTGAAAAAGGTTTATGACCAATATTCTGATCTTAATTCATTCATGCCTAAACTCAAATATCTTGAAGAATTTAGAATCAAGGAATATGATACAAGTGGTGAACAAAGATTTGATACACATGTAGATATTACTGACTTTCCATCTTGCACAAGGGCAGTTGCTTTTTTGTTTTATCTCAATGATAATGATGGTAAAACTGTGTTTAGAAGGCAAGATGTATCAGTCAAACCTGAGACTGGAAAGTGTGTAGTTTTCCCACCAACATGGGAGTATCCACATAAAGGTGTTGCTCCTAAGTCAGAATTTAAGTATATTTTATCTACATATGTTAGATATAACTAATAGTTATGGAACTTGAATTAACTTTCAGGACAATACTTGGAATTTTGGGAACAATTGGATTGGGAGAATTTACTCCTCTTGATTCATACATAGGGTTCAGTGCTGATATGAATTGGAATAGTCCAATGTATATTGAGAGTGAACCATGGTCAAAATCAGACAGACAAATTAATTTACAAGAACCTCTGGGATCTTTTGGTGTTCAATATGATGTTGAACAAATAAGATTTTTTATTGATCATCAAAGCAGTCCCTGGGAAGATAATGATGGTTGGGGTTTCAATCATGCAGGAATTAAATACTTGATCCCTGTTGAGGAACATGCTAATCTATATGGTGGTGTATCTCTGCACATTCTTGAGTTAGATAAGAAAAGGACTAACATTGACAATCCAATTGTCATTGTTGGTGCTGAATATGGTGACACTGTAAAACTCTATACAGAGTATCTCACATCTGCAACAGATATTGATGGTGGGAGAGCATCAGTGGGAGTGAAGTTTATGTTCTAGGAGTGTAATGGACAAGATTGAATTTTTGGTATTGAAAAATCTTCTTCATAATGAAGAGTATTTGAGAAAGACAGTTCCTTTCATTAAGGCAGAATACTTTGAAGACTACAATCAAAAGGTGGTATTTGAAGAGATCCTGGATTTTGTTTCTCAATACAATGAAACTCCTACAAAAGAAGTCTTGTCCATTGAGATTGAGAAGAGGAATGATATCAATGAAGATACTTACAAAGAGTTGATTCATTTGGTAGATCATCTGGATGACCAACCAGTTGAGTATGATTGGTTGGTCAATACAACAGAGAAGTGGTGTAGGGATAGAGCAATCTATCTTGCACTGCTGGAATCTATCTCAATTGCTGATGGTAATGTAAAGGAGAAAGCACCTGATGCTATTCCTTCAATCCTATCAGATGCTCTTGCTGTATCTTTTGATAGTCATGTTGGTCATGACTATCTTCTTGACTATGAAGATAGATACAAATTCTATAACACCAAAGAAGATAAGATCCCCTTTGATCTTGAGTTCTTCAATAAGATTACTAAGGGTGGTCTCCCTAACAAGACACTTAACATTGCACTGGCTGGTACTGGTGTTGGTAAGTCTCTGTTCATGTGTGACTTCGCTGCCAAGTGTATGATGCAGGGCAAGAATGTTCTGTACATTACTTGTGAGATGGCGGAGGAACGCATCGCTGAGCGTATCGATGCTAACCTGCTGGATGTTAATGTTCAGGATATTCGTGACATCCCCAAGCCCATCTTCGAATCCAAGGTTACTGCCTTGAACAAGAAGACTCAGGGCAAGCTCTTCATCAAAGAGTATCCCACCGCTTCCGCACATGCAGGACACTT
>MDTA01062802.1_pt1 | contig 10778 bp, 13 predicted proteins | sample 811151 | NCBI WGS metagenome assembly MDTA01 (sample SAMN05326648, study PRJNA326480) | marine metagenome | isolation source: seawater | place: Indian Ocean: South | collected 2010 | reverse complement strand
TCATTAAATCATTTAGAAAATTTGAGCTTATTTATAGAGGAAGATATTCCTGAATTAAGTTTTAAGGTAAAAAAGTTACCTAAGGAAATTTTAAATGAAGCTAAAAAGTTGTTACCAGATTCGAATTATGTAGGTTTTTCAATAACCCAGGGAAATGAATATAGAAAAAAAAGTTGGTCAATTTTCAAGTTTACTGCTTTAGCAAATAAGATTACATCAAAAAATAAGACTCCTGTTTTTTTTATTGAAAAAAACAATATCGATTTAATTGAAAAAATTAAAAATCAAGTCCCTAGTGCATTATTCCCTGAGCTAAATTCAAATTTAGCTTGTCCAGCTTTAGTAACAGCGCTATCTTCGAGACTTGAGACAGCTGTTTCAATAGATAATGGAATAATGCATATGATATCCTTAGCTAATATCCCAATGGTGGTCTTATTTGGACCAACTAACTCCAAAAAATTTGCGCCAAAAAATAATTATACCAAAATTTTAGACAGTAAAAAAATCCATAAAACTAAGGATATTAATTCTATTGAAGTAGATGAGGTCCTAAGCTTAATTTAAATATTTAAAATTTTTATTTTTTTGGATTTAATAACTTTTATTAAATCTCTCTTTGTATTATTTAATTTAGACTTAGACGTTGATCTTAACACTACTGAAACTCCAATTTTTCCTAATCTAAAGAATGGATAACTTCCAATATCAACAAATCTCTTATATTTTTTTTGTATCTTTTCTAATTGTTTGGAAATATTGCTCTCAACAGTGAAGAGATTTACGGTTATACTATGAACTTTTAAACCTTTGATTAAATATTTTTTACAATTTTCTATCATTGAATTTAAAATTGAGGGAACTCCTGGCAGGGATAAAACATTTTTAGTAATGAATCCTGGTGCAGCGCTAGATGGATTATAAATTAACTTTGCTGTAATTGGCATCTTTGCCATTTTTTTTCTACCATCATTAAATTTTTTTTTACCATAGTAATTTTCTAAAATTTTAAAAGCCTCTTTGTGATATCCATACTTTATTTTAAAAGCTTTAGCGACAGATTGAGCAGTTATATCATCATGGGTTGGGCCTATTCCTCCAGTAGTAAAAACATAATTAAATTTTTTTGATAATGTTCTAACATTTTGAATTATGGTTTTTTCAACGTCAGGTATAATTCTGACCTCAGCTACTGTTATTCCACAGTTTAAGTTTAACCAATTACTTATAAATGCAATGTTTTTATCTTGTGTTCTCCCAGATAAAATTTCATTTCCTATAATCAAAATTGCTGCATTTACTTTCTTTTTTTTCATCATAGATTATTAGTTATACATGAACTTTAAAGAATCATTAATATCAGGTGAATTCATCAAAAGATACAAACGTTTTTTCGTAGATGTTAAAATTGGCAATAAAACAGTTACTGCTCATTGTCCTAACACTGGATCTATGATGGGTTTATTAAAAAGTGGTAATAAAGTTTGGTTAAGTAAATCAGAAAATCCAAATAGAAAGCTAAAATATACTTTGCAAATCATAGAAGATCAAAAAACGAAAGTTGGTATTAACACTCATTTAACAAATAAAATTGTTTTTAGTGCTTTAAAAAATAAAGTAATAGAGAATTTTAAAAAGATAAAAACTATCAAACAAGAGGTAAAATTTGGTGAAAACACAAGGTTTGATTTTTTACTTACTAATAATACCAATAGAATTTTTATAGAAGTTAAAAATGTAACTCTATCAAGAAGAAAAGAGATTGCGGAATTCCCAGATGCAGTGACGTCAAGAGGACTTAAACATGTCAAAGAGTTATTAAAAGCTAATCAAAAAGGTTACAAAATTTTTCTTCTTTTTCTAGTTCAGAGAGATGATTGCAATAAGTTTGAATTAGCTAAAGATATAGATCCTGAATATTGTGAATTACTAACAAAAGCTGTTAAAAAAAATTTAAATATACTCTGCTATGATTGTAAATTTTCATCAAAAGGAATAAAACTAAATCGTAAAATACAGATCAAAATTTAATGAGTGAAATTTATAAAGAGGCCTTTGAAAAAACTAGATTAGCTGGAAGTGTTGCTGCAGGTGCATTAGATGAAGTTTCTAAAATTGCAAAACCGGGAATACGAACAGACGAAATAGATAGCTTGTGTTACGAATATTTAAATGATCATGGGGCTTACTCTGCTCCTCTTTTTTACAGGGGTTTTCCTAAATCATGTTGCACATCAGCAAATCACATAGTTTGTCACGGAATTCCAAATGATAAGATTTTAAAAGATGGGGACATAATAAATGTTGATGTTACAGCTTTAAAAGATGGTTGGCATGGAGATACAAGTAGAACTTTTGAGATCGGTGAAGTATCAGTGAAAGCAAAAAAATTAGTTAAAACGACTTATCAAGCTATGATGGAGGCCATCAAAATTATAAAAGAAAATATTTATTTAGGAGATATAGGCGCTGCGATTCAAAATCATGTAGAAGCTGAGGGGTTTTCTGTAGTTCAAGATTTTTGTGGTCATGGTATTGGACAACAATTTCATAAAGAGCCTAACGTTCTTCACTATGGTAAAAAAGGTACTGGTGAAAAAATAAAAGCAGGAATGATTTTTACTATAGAACCAATGATTAATCTTGGTGCTTATGAAACTAAAACTCTCAATGATGGTTGGACTGCAGTGACCAAAGATAAATCTTTATCTGCACAATTTGAACATACTATAGGTGTAACAAATGATGGTTGTGAAATTTTCACTTTATCAAAAAACTTATGATTGAAAGATACTCTAGAAAAGAAATAAAAAGCATTTGGGAGGATAAAAATAAATATTCAATATGGTTAGATATTGAATTAGCTGCAGCAGAAGCCATGGAAAAATTAAAAATTATTCCAAAAGGTGTTTGTAAAAAAGTAAAATCTAAAGCGAAAATTAATGTAAAAAGAATTTTACAAATTGAGGATAAAGTAAAGCATGATGTGATAGCTTTTCTTACATCTATTACGGAAAGAGCTGGTAAAGAAGCTAGATATCTTCATAAAGGTATGACTTCCTCAGATGTACTAGATACTTGTTTTAACCTGCAACTAAAAAAATCGGGGCAAATTTTACTAAAAGATATAAATGATTTACTTTTTTCAATTAAACGACAAGCTATAAAACATAAATATACTTTATGTATAGGAAGAAGCCACGGTATTCATGCTGAGCCTATTACATTTGGTCTTAAGTTATTAACTTTCTATCAAGAATTTTTAAGAAATAAGAAAAGATTAGAAAATGCAATTGATGAAATTTCTACTTGTGCCATTTCAGGAGCAGTAGGAACTTTTGCAAATATAGATCCAAAAGTAGAGAGTTATGTTGCAAAAAAACTCAAACTTAAAGTTGAGCCAATTTCTACACAAGTTATACCAAGAGATCGTCATGCATATTTTTTTTCAACATTAGGGATTATAGCAAGTTCAATAGAGAGATTTGCTACAGAAATAAGACATCTCCAAAGAACTGAAGTTTTAGAAGTTGAAGAATTTTTTGAAAAAAAACAAAAAGGGTCTTCGGCAATGCCTCATAAAAAAAATCCAATTCTTAGTGAAAACTTAACTGGTTTAGCAAGATTAATAAGATCTAGTGTAATACCTGCTCTTGAAAATGTTGCTCTGTGGCACGAAAGAGATATTTCTCATTCAGCAGTTGAAAGAAATATAGGTCCAGATGCAACAATTGCTTTAGATTTTGCTTTAGTAAGATTATCTAATATTATTAAAAATTTAAATATTTATCCAAAAAAAATGAAAAAAAATTTAGAAATTACCAATGGAATATTTTCCTCACAAAGAATTTTATTAGAATTGACCACTGCTGGATTTACAAGGGAACAAGCATATAAAATTGTACAAACTAATGCTTTAAGCTCTTGGAAAGAAAATTCCTCTTTTTATAGTAAAATTATTTCTGATAAAAAAATTATTAGCAAAATATCTGTTAATAAAATTAAAAAACTATTTAATTATAGTTATCATACGAAAAAAATTAATATAATTTTTAATCGGTGTCTGAAAAAAAGGTAAATACATGAATAAAGGTAATAAGTTATATGAGGGTAAAGCAAAAATTATTTATGAAACTAAAGATAAAGATTTAGTCATTCAGCATTTTAAAGACGATGCTACTGCTTTTAATAATTTAAAAAAAGCTAAAGTTGAAGGTAAAGGAGTTTTAAATAATAGAATATCAGAATACATACTAAACAATTTATCTCAATGTGGAATAAAAACTCATTTAGTAAAAAGACTAAATATGAGAGAACAATTGATTAAAAAAGCAGAGATTTTCCCTGTTGAATTTATCGTAAGAAATATTGCGACTGGATCTTTATCAAAGAGATTGGGAATTTCAGAAGGTACTATTTTAGAAAAACCTTTATTGGAATATTGCTATAAAAAAGATGAATTGAATGATCCTCTAATTTCTAAAGAACATATTTACTCTTTTGGATGGGCTACAGAAAATGAAATTAAGATAATTGACAAAATGACATTAAGAATTAACGATCTTTTGACAGGTATGTTCAGGGCTATTGGTATAAAATTGGTGGATTTTAAAATAGAGTATGGAAAGGCTTGGAATAAAGACATTGAAAAAAAAGAAATAGTTTTAGTTGACGAAATAAGTCCTGATACTTGCAGACTTTGGGACGTAAAAACTGAAAAAAAATTAGACAAAGATCGCTTCCGCAAAGATTTAGGTAATATTATTCAAGCTTATCAAGAAGTTGCTAGAAGATTGGGTATAATGCCTGAAGAAACTAATATTAGTGAAGTAAATTTTGGCAAAACAATTCCAATAAAATTTAAAAAAAAATAAATTGAGATTTTCAGTCACAGTAACTCTTAAAAAAGACGTGTTAGATCCTCAGGGAAAAGTTGTGCAAAATACTTTAATTAATTTAGGTATGAATAATTTAAAAAGTATAAGACAAGGAAAATTTTTTGAAATCGATGTTGATGAAAAAGATCAAAAAGAAGCTGAAAAAAAAATTAATGAGATGTGCCAAAAACTTTTAGTAAACCTTATTATTGAAGACTATAAGATTAGTAAAATATGATGAGATCATCTGTTATTGTTTTCCCTGGATCAAATTGCGATAGAGATATAGCTGTAGCTTTAGAAAAAATGCAATTTAAAAATCAAATGGTATGGCATAAAGAAACGCGGTTGCCAAAATCTGATTTAATAGTAATACCAGGAGGTTTTTCTTATGGTGATTACCTGCGCTCAGGTGCTATTGCGGGGAAATCTCTAATAATTGATGAGGTTGTAAAAGCTGCAAATTCTGGTTGTCTAGTTTTGGGCATCTGCAACGGTTTTCAAATATTAACCGAAACAGGATTATTAAAAGGTACATTATTGAGAAATAAAAATCTTAAATTTATTAATAAAGACGTTCATATTAGCGTTTTGAATAACAAAACAAAATTTACCTCGAAGTATAAATTAAATCAAATTTTAAAAATTAATATTGCACATAATGAGGGAAATTATTTTACTAATACTAATCATCTAAAGGAATTAAGGTATAATAATTTAATTGCTTTTAAATATTGCGATCAAAACGGGAACGTTAACGAACAATCAAATCCTAATGGAGCTTTGGAAAATATTGCAGGAATTTTTAATTCAAATAAGAATATTCTTGGGATGATGCCTCACCCTGAGAGAATGATTGACAATATAATTTCAAATACTGATGGAGTAAATCTCTTTTCAAGTTTACTAAATTAAAATATGGAAATTACAAAAAAAATTATTGAGAAGCATGGCCTTAAATTAGATGAGTATAAAAATATTCAAAAATTATTAAAAAGAAATCCAAACTTGCTCGAACTCGGTATTTTTTCTGCGATGTGGAATGAACATTGTTCCTATAAATCCTCAAGGGTTCATTTAAAAAAATTACCCACTAAAGGAAAACAAGTTATCCAAGGGCCAGGGGAAAATGCAGGTGTAATAGATATTGGTGATAACGATGCAATTATATTTAAGATCGAAAGTCATAATCATCCTTCTTACATAGAACCTTATCAAGGTGCTGCCACAGGTGTAGGCGGTATTCTCAGAGATGTTTTTACAATGGGTGCAAGACCAATTGCGCTTTTAAATTCTATTCACTTTGGTTCACCAAAACACCCAAAAACAAAAAGTCTGTTAAATGGGGTAGTTTCAGGAATAGGAGGATATGGAAATTGTATTGGAATTCCTACTGTAGCAGGTGAAACAAAATTTAATGAAACTTACAATGAAAATATTTTAGTAAACGCTATGGCAGTTGGTCATGCAAAAAAAGATAAAATATTTTATTCTAAAGCTAAGGGAGTTAATAAAGCTGTTGTTTACGTGGGATCTAAAACAGGTAGAGATGGAATTCATGGCGCGTCAATGGCTTCTGCTGAGTTTGATGAAAATTCAGAGGATAAAAAACCGACAGTTCAAGTAGGCGATCCTTTCACTGAAAAATTACTTCTAGAAGCTTGTTTAGAATTAATGAAAGATGAATCTATAATCGCGATCCAAGATATGGGTGCTGCTGGCTTAACCTCGTCAAGTGTTGAAATGGCCTCTAAAGGATCTTTAGGTATTGAGTTAGATTTAGAAAAAGTTCCATGCAGAGAAGAAAACATGACACCATACGAAATGATGCTATCTGAAAGTCAAGAAAGAATGTTAATAATTTTAGAGGACGGAAAAGAAGATCATGCTAGAGCAATATTTAAAAAATGGGATCTAGACTTTGTGGTAATTGGAAAAACTACTAATTCTAAAAATCTGACATTAAAGTTTGATAATGTCATTAAGGGAGAAATTCCAATTGAAGCTTTAGCATCTAAGGCACCAATTTATAATAGAAAATGGTCACCTAAAAAAATACCTAAAGGTAAAATAGAAGTAAAAAAACTTAAAAAAATAAAAATAGAAGATGCATTGATCAAGATTTTATCTTCACCAAATCATTCGAATAAAACTTGGATTACAGATCAATACGATCAAATGGTTATGGGTGATACTGTTCAAAGATCGGGAGCTGATGCTGCTATCATTAAAATTCATAACAAGGATAAATCAATTGCAGTTTCAGTAGACTCTTCTGCAAATTATTGTAAGTCTCATCCAATTTCAGGCGGTAAACAGATCGTATGTGAAAACTGGAGAAACTTAATATCTGTCGGAGCTAAACCTTTGGCTATTACAAATTGTTTAAACTTTGGAAACCCAGAAAACAAAGAAATAATGGGTGAATTTGCTGAATGCTTAGATGGTATTAAAGAAGCTTGTGAATTTTTAAATTACCCAGTCGTATCCGGTAATGTCTCTTTTTATAATGGAACAAATAAAAAAAATATTTTTCCCACCCCTGTAATAGGAGGCGTAGGTTTAATCAATAAATTTTCAAAACCTTTAAATCATAAAATTCAGAACGAAAAAAGCAGGATTATCTTAATTGGTAAAACTTTTGGACATCTTGAACAAAGTTGTTTCCTTAGAGAAAACTACTCAATTATAGAGGGTAAACCACCAGAAATTAATCTTCTAAATGAAAAAAATAATGGAGAAGTAGTTTTAAATTTAGTTGGAGCTGGTTTGGTACTATCCGCGCACGATGTTTCAAGTGGAGGATTAATTCTTGCATTAAGTGAGATGGCTATAAGCGGGGAATTAGGAATTAAAATTGAAAAACCTAAAAAATTGAGAAATTTAAGCGAATACTTCTTCGGAGAAGATCAAGGAAGATATATTTTAGAAATTGAGCAAAAAAAATTCGATAAAGTTAAAAGTGTGCTTGATAATAACAATATATATTACGAAAATGTTGGAATAACTCAAAAAAAATATTTTGAAATTGACGGTGAAATGAAAATTGACGTAAATGACCTATATAAAATAAATAATCAATGGTATAATAACTATTAATGCCTTTGCCTATTGAAGATATAAAAAAATTAATAAAAGAGTCGATTCCTGATGCGACTATTGAAATTAAAGATCTTATGGGCGACAGTAATCATTATTCAGCTACAATTAAATCTGAAAAATTTAATAATTTGAATAAAATAGAACAACACAAACTTGTTTATAAGTCTCTTAAAGGAAAAATGGGAAATGAGTTACACGCTTTATCAATTACTACAGAGGGTAAATAATGGACATTAAAGAGAAAATAAAAAATTTAATTGATGAAAATGATGTTTGTTTATTTATGAAGGGGACGCCTGATGTCCCTCAGTGTGGGTTTTCAATGGCAGTTACGAACGCTCTAAAACATTTGAATATTACTTTTAAAGGAGTAAATGTGCTTGAAGATAATAATTTAAGACAAGGTATTAAAGATTATAGCGATTGGCCAACTATTCCTCAGTTATACGTTAAAGGTGAGTTTATAGGTGGTTGTGACATTGTTAAAGAAATGTTTGAAAAGGGAGAGCTTAAAAAACTCTTTGAAAATAAAAATATCATTTAACCTTTTTTATAAAACATATATGTGAGTCTTTTAGATTACCCTTATAAATATCTATACTTACAATATTATCCATTAAATATTTCTGATCAACATCAGTTAGTAAATCTGATTTAAAATAAATTTTATTTTTTAGATTATCCAACAACTTATCAAAAAGAATATGATTGATGTCTTTGTTGTATTCATAATAATTTGGATGTTTAAAATCTTCGATTACAAAAATTCCACCATTTTTGAGGTGTTTAAAAAAGAAATTCAGATTATTGATCATATCACTTAGATAATGAGAGCCATCTTCTATAATTATATCAAATTTATTAAATTCAAATTTTTTATATATTTTGCTTAATATATCAGTATTTTTTTTTTTATTATTAGCGTCTACTCCGTAAACGTGAATATTTTTTGAGCTATATTTAAAATTAGAGATATTAATGTCAAAGCAGAAGACCTTTGTATTATCAAGGTATTTTGTAAAAGATGCTGCTGAGGCTCCAGCGAATGAACCTAGCTCTAATATTTTTTTTGGAAAATTATTTTTTTTTAAATCATTTAAATTTTGAACATAAAATTTAGAATAGCCATGACCTTTTGTATTATTAATTTTAAATATGTTTGCTTTATCACTCCCATAATAATGAAATAAATCATCTAACGAGTCATTTAATTGATTTTTATCATCAATAGAAATCTTTGATTTAAATTTAAAAATAATTTTTCTTTTAAATAAACTAAAAAAATTCAATTATCTGGAATAGTATTCTATTACTAAATTTGGTTCCATGATTACCGGATAAGGAACTTCGGAAAACTTAGGAACCCTTACTAACTTTGCTGTTTTATTTTTGTCGTCTAACTGAATATACTCTGGAACTTCCCTTTCTTTGCTTTGGATAGAACCATCTATAACTGTAAGTTTTTTTGATTTTTCTCTAATTTCTATCAAATCAGATGCTTTGACAACGTAGCTAGAAATGTTAACTCTTTTTTTATTAACTTTAATATGACCGTGATTAATCATCTGTCTAGCAGAAAAAACTGTTGGCGCAAATTTAGCTCTATAAATTACAGTATCTAACCTACTTTCAAGTAATGCTATTAAGTTCTCAGTAGTATCTCCTTTTTTGGAAAGAGCCTTTCGATAAATGTTTCTAAATTGTCTTTCATTTATGTTACCATAATATGCTTTTAATTTTTGTTTGGCTTGTAGTTGTATACCGTAATCTGTCGGTTTTCCTTTTTTATTTTGCCCATGTTGCCCTGGAGGATATGCTCTAGAGTTAAAAGGACTTTTAGGTCTACCCCAAATATTTGCTTTTAACCTTCTATCTACTTTATGTTTAGATTTAAGTCTTTTTGTCATATTTGTTGTTGTGTTTATAAGGTTTCATACTTATTTGTCAATTATGCTTTGTAAATTATTTTTTATTAAGGGAACTAATAATACTCGCTAGAATCCTCAATTCTTTGTCATTTGGCTCAAGTCTATAAATTAAATTATTAATGTTAAGTATCATAGACTGTCTTTTCTCCTTAGGCAGGAAAAAATTTTTTTTTTCAAGTAGTTTTATCAAATGATTAACTAAAGATGAGACTTTCGTTTTTGAGGACAACTTTATTTTATCTCCTTTTTTATTAAATATTTTTTTATTTAAAAATCTAAATATTTCGTAACATATTATAGTTACTGAATGAGATAAATTTAAAGATTTAAATTTTTTTGATGTAGGTATTTGTAAAATATAATTTGAAAATGAAATATCTTGATTTGTTAAACCTGATGCTTCCGGGCCAAACATAAAACCAAAACTAGAATTTGCTCTTTTTTTAAGAATTTTAAACAAATCTTTTATAGTGATATGTTTCTTATTTATGTCTCTTTTCCTAGCACTTAGAGATATGATAATATCAAATTCATTTATTGATTCCTCTGTGCTTTTAAAAACTTTAGTATTTTTGATTATGTCAAAAGCTCCTACTGATGTTACTTTTGTTTTATGATTTGGAAAAATAAATTTAGGTGAAACAATGTTAAGTTTTTTAAACCCAAAGTTTTTCATTGATCGAGCGCAAGCGCCTATATTTTCACCTAACTGAGGTTTAATTAATATAAAACCAAACCTACTATTCATTTAAATTTGCTGGAGCTTTTTCTTTATAAAGTTTATAATCTAAGCTATCAATTAATGCTTTAAATGAAGCTTCTATTATATTGGGTGAAACCCCAATGGTGAACCAACTTTTGCCCTCTCTGT
>MDTA01153069.1_pt1 | contig 10779 bp, 12 predicted proteins | sample 811151 | NCBI WGS metagenome assembly MDTA01 (sample SAMN05326648, study PRJNA326480) | marine metagenome | isolation source: seawater | place: Indian Ocean: South | collected 2010 | reverse complement strand
ATAATTTTATGAAGGCCGCGTGTTGGGGCACACCTGATAGAATATTGAGACAGCTCGATGATAGACGTAAAATAATGGGCGATTACGAATTAAATGTTTCCTTCAGGTTCGGTGGTACGCCCATGAAAGTTTCTGAGGAAGGACTTAAGTTGTTCGCGAAGGAAGTATTACCAGTTCTAAAAACCTGGGAAACGACAGATAACTCGGTCTCCTCCGCGGCTGAATAGTATTATTAAAAAGGTAAATTATCACCTTTCAAGCTGGTATTTCTTTATTTGGCCTTTCAATAAAGATAATTGGATATAGGTCACCAAGTTTATTAGTTGGAGATAGCGAAGTTATCTCCAATGGATATAGTTCCGCCTTGTACTACGTTACAGCAAACACCACCCCGCCAAGAGGGTGTAAGAGCTGTCTGAAGGCCTTGGCGTTGCTTATCCATTAAATCGCATGGCTCTGTCTCAAGTTTTATTTCCAAGCGTACATCGGCGATTTTGATAATTTGGCCATCCTTCTGAGGTGATCTCATTCCCGATACAAATAAATTTGCTCTTCTTGTAATCCATGGCAATACCTCACCCAGTTCATTGCAAGCGTCAGCCCAATCGTCTTCGAAAAGAACACTTATTTGCCTATTCCGTTTTTTTCCACGGGCATCCCCCTCTATACCTCTTTCAATTGTTATTTCGGCGGTATCTATTTCTTCCATAGGTGCTAAAATTTTAGGGGTTCTTGCTATTCCGATAAGTTTAGACATTCGCCTCTCCGAGCAGACATTAACGGACTTTCGGAATAACAATAATCAAAGTTTATTTTGATTGCGAGACTTATATGGAGAAATCTTAGAAACCAGGAAAGGAAATCAAGTGGTGAAATCTGCATGGATATCGATGGTCGCGGACGAAAATGCCGACAAATTTTTAAATGACATTTTTGATCAAGCCAGGACCCCTCACGGTACTTTGGATAATGTCATGAGGATTCACAGCTTGCGGCCATCTACAATGATCGGTCATCTGATGTTGTATAAGAGTGTGCTTCACAGTGACGAAATCACGCTTCCGCTTTGGTTTTTGGAAGTAGTTGCAGCGTATGTGAGCATGTTAAATTCTTGCGAATATAGTCTGACGCATCACTGGAATAATGCTGTGTCATTACTTGGCAATACGAAGAGAGCGGAGGAAATTAGAGCAGCATTAAGGACGCAAAAATTTCAAAACGTTTTCGACAAAAAGGAGATAGCAATTTTAAAGTACAGCCAAAAGCTTACACAAAGCGTGGGAAAAATGGAGGAATCTGATGTAAAAAAATTAAAAAAACGGGGGTGCGACGATGGAGAAATTCTCGAAGTCAATCAGGTGGTAGCTTATTTTAATTATTCAAATCGTTTGTTGAATGGATTAGGAGTTTCACTTGATGGAGACAAGATAGGATATTACAGCTCTTAATTCTAAAACTTTAGGCCACAATTGTAAGGACTTCGCTAAATTTTAAGAGGTAGTTTTTCCCTCATGGCTTGCACGAATTTTTTCGGCAATGTGTTCTCCAGCAGTGATCGGGGGGAATTTGGGCGGCATTCCCTCTTTTACGCAAGATGGGATTGCCTCTATCGAAGCATCAAAATCAGGATGCATAAAATACCCCAGGGTCTGACGCTGCGATCTTAAATCATTTAGCCCTTTTGGATTTGTTACTCGGTGCAGGGTGGATTTCCAAATTCCATTGGTCCATCGACTCATCATGTCGCCTAAATTTACTATTAGGCAGTCATCTGGTGGTTGAATGGATAGCCATTTCTCGTTCGGCATCAGAACTTCGAGGCCGCTCTCATTGCCTTTAATAGCCAGTATGGTTATCGCACCAAAATCAGTGTGCGCTCCTGTCCTTAACTGCCCGTCTCTCGGAATCCTGGTCAGGGGAGGATAGTTGTGACTTGATAATATACTAAAGTGTCTTTCGATAAGTTTTGAAAAATATTCATCATGTACCTTTAATCCAATAGCAAAAATCTTTAAGAGAGTCGCCGATAAATCCTCAAATGAACGATAGAGATCAATTAATGGCGTTGCTAAATCAACTTCTTCCTTTGGAAGAATGTTGGGGGCATAGGCTTTTGTTGCGGCACTTAGATGTTTAAAGTATTTGGAATGGTCTTCTATGGGACCCATAAAGTAGGTTTCCCGGAGATCAGGTGGTGAGTTTTCACCTAAAGTATATGCTAGTCCTCGGGTGGCAAAGGCGTGATAGCCTCTCTGAAGAGAGGGCTCGCGGGGGTGATATTTATTTTTAAGCGTCTGTGGTAAATCAAAAAATGTTTTTGAAATATTAAAAGCGTTATCGATGGTCGTTTGTTTTATTTGATGGCCTTTAATTATTAAAAAGCCGATTTCTTTACAAGCTTCTACAACCTGATTGGCGACGGCTGCCGTTGCTGTTCCATTTAGAAACGGTGTTAAATCTATAATCGGTAGAGTTTTATATTTCTCGTCCATCGGATCACTTTGCTTTTGATAATTCTGTATCTACAACCTCGTCATAGGGGATATCGAATTGTATTAACTCTCCCGAGAGCAAGGCAGCCTTTAGCTTTACAAAGGCACTAGGGGGAAGATCGGTTCTGCTTGGCCAAACCCTTGAGGATTTGTAGCCCTCAATTATTGAGCTGAGACTGGTGATGCTTAGGTCTGGAAAAAAACCTGGACCGATTATTTTCGCGATTTCGGTATTGTTCATGCTTTGAATTGCGTTTAGAGATCGGTTCATAACCCGAACTAAAGCTTCGCAAATTTCTCGATTATCGATGGTAAACGATTTTAAGGCATAAAAAGTTGTAAAGGCTATGTCACCTCTTGAGGCAAACCGGTGCCAAATGTGCGCTCCGGTTTCTTTCAATTCTTGGGCGAACGGTTCAAAAAGTTGCACTAAATCAATTTTGCCATTTTTAAAATTATTGACGTTTTCGTGCATCAATGCATCGGGATACCTTTGAATTGATTTTGGATCGATATTGGCGCGAGACAAATCATCTTGAAGTGTCATCCATGGTGTTGGAACATCTATCGCTACAGCTAATTTATTATTTAATAGGTCATGAAAATTGAAATTATTGTTTGGCGTTCGGCCCAGTAAAATAAACGGATCCCGTGCGACAACTTGTGCAAAACAAATAAGTTCTGAAACTTCGTTGTTTAATTTTGCTTTATTGTGGTGCATCAATACTCTCATAGGTCCGCCAAACGAAACATCGGCTCGACCATCAATGAGACCTTGCGCTGTTTCGGCGGTTGAAGGTGATAAAATTAAAGAAACGTCGAGGCCTTCAGCTGAAAACATGTCTTCCACCTGAGCTAGATAGAAGGGGGTGTAGCTGCAGGCGCGGAGATTTTCGTATAGCCTAACCTTCATTTTATTATCTTTTCAAAAACATCCTTATGTTCTTACACGCGAGAGTTAATCAATTAAATGATCACTAAATATAGTCTAAACGGATCAAAGTAAGACGCAAACAATACTTTTTCGCGTAGTGAAAAATTTTTAGAAAACAAATTGTTCGTTCAGGCGTTGATTAAAGTAGACGAAGGTCACATTTATGTCGTTAAATACTTTTAGATAAAATATTGGAGTGAAACATGAGAATAAGCTTATCCCGGCTGTTCAAGTCGGCGGTTTTAGCGGGTTCGTTGATAGGAGTTACTTTCGCCGCTAATGCACAAGAGTTTAAATTGCGTTGGGGGCACTATTTACCCAACAGTCCCTTCGTTCAGGTAGAGAAGGATTTTGCAAAAAAAATTGAAGAGCGCACCAACGGAAGGGTAAAGATTGATATAACCTTTGCTGGAGGTTTGGGTAAAGGAAATGAAGTTGCCCTTCTAGCTGGGCGGGGTGCAATAGATATGGCGTCTGTCGCAATGGGTTATTATCCTGATCAATTGTTGTTTTGGAAAGCGTATCAAATCCCTTTTATTTTCGATGATCCGGTACAGGCTATCAATATAGTCCACAAATCATATAAAGAGTTTCCTATATTCAAAAAGGAGTCAGATAAGATAAATGTTAATTATCTTTTCCAGCAGCCGTTAGGATCCTATTATATGACAGGACCTAACCCAAACTGCACTTCAATTAAGGATTTAAAAGGTAAAAAGATCCGCAGTTTTGGTGCCGATCTCCCAAAAATGCATAACGCTATTGGAGCTGTGCCCGTTACGGTGCGTCCAACCGAAGTCTACGAAGCACTACAGAGAGGAACAATTGATTATTCGTTCCTTAACGCGGGTAATGTCGAAAGTCTGAGGCTGTATGAGCCGGGCAAATACAGTTGTGGTACCGCAATGACGATTGCTGGCCATATGATAGTTATTGGCAAAAGAACTTGGGCAAAACTTCCTGCTGATATTCAGAAAATTTTCATGGATCAAGCCGAAAAGAGCCAAAAAGATTACCTGGATTGGCTAGTAACAGGCACCGAAAAATCCATAGAAAATATTAAAAAGGCAGGGGGTGTTTTTAAAGAATTTCCTGCTTCCGAACTTGCAAAATGGAAAGCGGCTACACCCGATTTATTGCAGGGTTGGGCCGACAATATGAAAAAGAGAGGTTTTGGAAAAGAAGCATCTGAAGTAGCAGCAGCATGGCGCGCGTGGACTAAATAAGCGCCGTCTAAAACTATCTTTTAAAATAATGATCCGGTCATTTATGCTATTCTATAAATGACCGGATTTCTTTAAGCTAAATTCCTATGGAAAAAATAAGAAAAATAATAGAACCAACAGCTCTGTTCGTTCTGCTTATTGGAGGTTTTGGCATGTTAGCCTCCACGTTTCTTGGAACAGCTGATGTAATTGGCACACAATTCTTTGGCCAGCCAGTCCACGGTGCTTTGGAATTAACGGAAAGCACGATGGTGGTGATTGTATTCGGCGCTCTGACATATGCTCAAATAAGGCGTAATCATATACGAGTGGAACTTTTCTACACGCGCGTCGGCCCCCGAGCTCAAGGATTGATGGATGTTTTTTCTGATCTTATGGCTCTCGTGTTTTTTGGCCTTCTTTTTTGGCAGGCCTCATTTGAAGCTGTATTTAGCTTTGGGATTGATGAATCTACCTTTGGACTAATAAGAATACCCCTATGGCCGGCACGTTTTATTTTAGCGGGCGGTACCGCGTTATTAATTATACAACTTTTATTCGATTTGATCATTGACTTAAAAAAAGTCTTCTCAGGGGACATACACGTCACGGCCGAAGATGTTTTAATGAAAGAAATTTCTGAAGCAAATAAATACCTTGATGATGGAAAAAACTAGCCGTGCTTGATACCGCCACAACTGGAATTATTGTCTTAGTGACACTTTTTTTTATGCTTGGCGTGGGTGTGCATATTGGCGTAGCTCTTGGCTTGTGCGGAATAATAGGTACCTTTTTGGCTATTGGCCCGGACGCAGCCTGGGCTCATCTAGCTACTATTCCATTTAGTACGACCAATTCGTTTACCTTGGCCGTGATACCCTTGTTTATTTTAATGGGATCACTTGCAACGCAGGCGGGACTGACCAGAGACCTATATAAGGCGGCGTATAATTGGTTAGGGCGTCTTCCGGGTGGCTTGGCTATGGCTACAACGCTTGCCTCGGCGGCGTTTGGAGCTGCTAGCGGATCTACTGTCGTTAACGCAGCAGTTTTCACAAAAATTGCACTGCCTGAAATGACTGCTTTTGGTTACGACCGACGGCTAAGTGCTGGTTGTATCGCCGCGTCTGGTACGTTAGCTTCGTTGATACCCCCAAGCATTATTATGGTGATTTACGCCATTTTAACCGAACAATCTGTAGCTCTTCTCCTTATGGCAGGTTTGGTACCCGGATTATTGTCAGCTGCGATGTATATGGGAGGTATTTATACAATAGCTAAAATCCGCCCAGATATGGCTCCTCAGTCGAAGGTCGCTATAAACTGGAGTGAGCGAATAAGTTCTTTAAAGGGGGTTTGGGGGATAGGTTTTTTATTCCTGCTTGTTATTGGGGGTATTTATACTGGTTTTTTCGTTCCAACCTATGCTGGAGCTGTGGGAGCTTTTGGTGCTTTTTTAATTGTTGTTGCAAAAAGGAGACTTACTAAAACTACTACCTTAAATACATTTAAAGATGCTGGCGTCACGACATCAGTTATTTTTATTATTGTAATTGGCGGCATTATTTTCGCTCGATATCTAACCTATACCGGGATAATCGCCGACGTATCGCAGTTTCTTTTGTCTCTTGAGTTGAATAAATACACTTACCTATTTGCGTTTGCAGTAATTTATCTCATTTTAGGTATGCTGATAGATCCTATTGCGATAATGGTTATAACACTACCGGTTATGTACCCAATCCTGATAGGTGTTGGCTTTGACCCTATCTGGCTTGGCGTAATTGCCATTAAATTGGCTGAGATTTCACTTATCACGCCCCCTGTCGGTTTAAATGTTTACGTCGTGAGGAGCGCTTCTCCAGTTCCATTAAGCCTGGAAGATGTCTTTTCAGGGGTGATGCCGTTTTTGATTATAGATATAATTACGCTTCTTTTATTAATTTTTATACCAGAGATTACTCTCGCATTGCCTAAGCTGATGATGTAGCGAAGTTAATTGGTGGCTCAATAACCTCTCTCCATTTTGCTTTCAATACATCCTCTTGTAAATTAAGCATCCCAATTAGAGGGTTTGACAAATAGCTAAGATTTCCAACTACGAGATTACGGACTTTTCTCTCTATATCGAGAGAAATGAATGGTAAATCGGGACCGCCTTTTGCGCTAAGGCACTCATCAACAAGAATTGTTCCATCGTTAAGCTGTATTTTCAATCGAGCTGGACGATCATTAGGCCATTCCATCTCAGGTTCAAAGCTTTCGAGGTTTATATTTTTTCTTAGTTTTGTAATATCAGGATTAAGAAGAGTGTCGTCACTGAACGCTTTGGTATCGGCTTGGCCGTGTATTAGGGTGGTTGCAACGATATGCTCCATCGAGAATTTTCCAGCCAGTGTTGTCTGTGGTGATTTGTTACTTAGCAACTTCCCTCGCCAGTGAGTTTCTAGGACGACCGATTTGATATTTGGAACAATTTGGTTGCCATATTTTTCAATAATAAGTTTTGCGGCTTCAACGGCAGAATGACCATACTGACAACAAGCATGTTCTTTATGATATGCGTCTTCAATTGCCCAGGACTTGTTTAAATTATCTATCAGAGTGTGTGGGTTGCAGGTTGCTCCAAAGATTTGCTGATAAACTTGATGAATTGTTGTTTCTGTGGCCTTAACACCGACTTCTACCCAATCTACCGCTCGTATCCCATTGGATGCCGCAATTCCCGGCCAGGTATTTCTGATTAATGCTCCCTTAACCGCATGATCGAATGGTCCCGGGGAAACCAGTGTTGCCGCAGAATTAACGGCCTCAAAAATTACTTGGGAGGTATGATTTCTGAGAATAGCAACCGCTGCTGCGGCACCTATCGCCGCCAAACTCGCGTGGCCATGAAGTTTTAAACTTTCATACTCAAAGCATTCAGCTATTTTTGCGACAATTTCGTAACCTATGAGTAATGCGCGGAGAATTTCTTTTATCTCCGCTCCCGACGCTTCTGCTTCGGCAATTAATGCTGGAACGCAATACAAGCCGCCGTGGCAAAGGGCCGGCCTATACCCACCGTCTAGTTCGCACCAATCACCAGCAGTGCCATTCGCTATGGCAGCCGAGTGTTTATCGATTTTCACTTGTGAGCCGTCGAGAACTGTACTGCCGTTAACGCTTAAATTTTCTTTTAATTTAGAGACTATCTTTTTTAGTGTTTTTTCGTTATGTCCGGCAGCAATAGCTCCGATATCATCACAAAAAACCATGGTCACTTTTTGTTGTATGTTTGTTGATAAACTCTCCCAACAAGTACTTGAAAGATTGTCAATTAATAGGAAAAGGTTATCTTTAAAATAGCGTTCTTCATCTAAATTGATTTTGTTTGTCATTTTTGGCGTGTTTCTAACAAATATTAACTAAGTGAGTTTTATAAAAAATGACTTTTTAGAGTGGTCCGGATGCATATTTAAAAACTTATATTCTGAGGGTTTTTTATTCTGTTTCTTTAAGTTAAAAGAGTGGTTAGGAGACTTCAAGTGAGTAAAGTGTCTTTGGCTATTGAAACCGAGAAGGCTGGTTTGAAACAAGTCCTCTTGTGGCGTAAATTAGGTAAAAAGGTCGGTTTTACCAACGGCTGTTTTGATTTGCTGCACCCTGGCCACATCGCCTTATTGGAAAGGTCCAGGGAACATTGTGACTGCCTTGTGGTTGGGCTTAATAGCGATAAATCGGTTGTTAAATTGAAGGGGCCATCAAGGCCAATACAAGACGAACTATCTAGGAAAATAATTTTAATGGCTTTAGAAGCTGTATCATTTGTGATTATCTTCGATGAAGAAACGCCATTAAGATTAATAAAATTGTTAAGCCCGGATATTTTGGTCAAGGGTGCAGATTATGAAACCGAGGAAATCGTTGGCGGCGAACATGTTAGCTCCTATGGGGGTGAAGTATTTACTGTTCCTTACGTAGAAGGAAAGAGTTCAACCGCTTTAATTAACAAATTTACTCGTAAACGGTGACTGCCATTTGATGAGTTTTGGATCATTAAATGGAATTATTAATCAATAAAAGTAAAATATTTATATACGTGCATAAAAGAGAAAATATTTCTTTATTTGCTTATTGACAAAAAAATATTTACGAAAATTAACGATTCGTATAGTATGCGCGGGTTTTTATTTGGTTATGTTCTAATTTTGGAGAAAATCAAATGGGAGTTTTTGATTTTATTAAAACGAAGCAAACGCCGAAACAATCAAGCGGTTCTGGAAGTAATTTGAGTTCATCAGGTAATTCCAGAGGTACAGTTACGGTAGACAAGTTCACATTTAATGTTCGTGACTATAGCCTCAAAGGTTTTATCTTAGAGCCGTATGATGAGAAAATACTTGCCAAAGGTCAAAAATTTAAGTGCAGTGTTAACTTATCAAAGGATGGTCATTCTTATGAGGGACGAGCGGAAGCGATGGTAACAAAAATAACTTCTGGGGCACTTGCTGCAACTTTTACGATAAAGCCCGCGGCTAATTGATGGTTAATTATGTTTTTCTTTAAATCCAAAAAACAAAAAGTCAAAAAACCGGCATCCCCCAAAAAAAAGGCTGTACTTTTTGAGGATTTAGATGAAAAACAGAAAATACTGCTTATGATTAGGAAAATGCGAAAACGCATTTCGCCAGATGTGCTAAATAGGGCAGAACAGCTCGCGTTTAGCCAAATTGGTGTTGAAGCTCCAATACCGCCAGAAAATGAGGCATCACGCCTTTTTAAACTCGCAATGGCTAATGACGGCGAACGAAGAGCAGAAATACTCGCTCTCGTAGAACGGCGGGTTAATAAACGACTTCATTGATGTATTTTTTAAATCGTTGGACCCATGTGACTTCTTGTAGTAGAGGTTGTGGTTAAAATTAGATTGCACCCTTTAATCTCTTATGACGGCTTTCTTAGCTGCTTGATGGAGTTTGCTAGTGGCTAAAAAGTTACCAAAACGTAGATTCACTCACCCCAAAAGGACTCTATTGGGGCGTATGAGGGCGTATTTTTTTGCAGGAATACTGATTACTGCTCCAATTGGAATATCACTTTGGATTGCATGGGGAATAATCAACTTTTTCGATGATAATGTGGTGAGTCTTCTACCCCAAAAATATAATCCAGAGAGTTATCTGCCATTACAAATACCAGGTCTGGGCCTTGTCTTGACGATTGCAACTCTTACGTTAATCGGATGGCTCGCGGCTGGGTTGATGGGACGATGGCTCATCCGCATGACAGAGAACCTTATGGCCAGGATGCCGGTCATAAGCAATATTTATAGCGCAATAAAGCAAATAATGGAGACGGTTCTGTCTCAGAAGTCCAATTCGTTTCGATATGTCGTTTTATTTGAATATCCTAGAAAAGGAATTTGGACGATGGGTTTTGTTACGGGCACAACTAAAGGAGAAGTTCAAAACGCGATAGACGAGGAAATGATCAATGTTTTTGTTCCAACTACTCCAAATCCGACATCTGGCTTTCTGCTTTTTGTGCCCAAGTGTGACTTGCACTATTTGGCTATGTCTCCAGAAGAAGGGTTCAAGATGCTTGTTTCGACCGGTATTGTCACTCCTGTCGACAAAAGAAGTGCCGATATAAAGAACCAACCAACTATTTTGGCAAGAGGTCCTGAATCTGCTCCCAAACCAGAAAGTATGTAAAGCTGGTAACCATTAGACGTTTAGATTATTAATTTTTTTGGAAAATCACCCACTGTTTAAGTACTGAACAGCGGTATCTCTCTCAAAAAGATATAAAAGCGTCCGCAGAGCGGTACCCCTCTCTGAATTTAGAAGTGGATCGCTATTTAACACGTAATCTGCGTCCTTTTTGGCTAATTCTAGTAAATCAAAGTGAACAGCTAAATTAGCAATTTTCATTTCGGGCAAACCACTTTGTCGCGTTCCCAGTAATTCGCCTGATCCCCGGAGTTTGAGGTCCTGTTCTGCTATCATGAAACCGTCATCGCTATCCCTAATGGTTTGAAGTCGTATACGGGCTGTTTCACTCAGAGGGGGCTGATACAATAACAGACAAGTTGAAGAGGCTTTGCCGCGACCTACGCGTCCGCGTAACTGGTGAAGCTGCGATAAGCCAAATCGTTCTGCATGTT
>MDTA01022688.1_pt1 | contig 10780 bp, 10 predicted proteins | sample 811151 | NCBI WGS metagenome assembly MDTA01 (sample SAMN05326648, study PRJNA326480) | marine metagenome | isolation source: seawater | place: Indian Ocean: South | collected 2010 | reverse complement strand
TGTTAATTCCTCTAATCCAGCTAAATCATTTGATTTGAGTGGAAATTTATATTTTAATATTAGTTTACTTCCTACAATGGGAAAAAATAACATACAAATTACTAAAATAGTAAAATATTTGACTAATTTATTTTTCATAAACTTATTATATAAATACAAAACTTACACATATCATATTTAAAATTTTCACTAATTGAACTATTAAATAATTATTTTAATATTTTAAATTTTTATGTTATTTCCTAAAGTGTGGTGAATAAAATAGATAATATCTACCTTTCTGTGGTTGCTGCGAGTAGAAACGATAATCATGGAGATAAATTAGATGAAAGAACAAATTTATTTATTAAAAGTTTAGCTGAAAATTGTCAAAAATATAAAATACCTGCAGAATTGATACTTGTAGAATGGAATCAAATACCTAATGTAAAGACTTTATCTGAAAGATTAGATTTAATTTCTAATAATTATTTAAGTTCTAAAATTATATCTGTTAATCAAGAGCATCATTTAAAACTTCCAAATAGCAACTATCTTCAATTCTTCCAAATGATTGCTAAGAATGTTGGTATCAGAAGGGCATCAGGAAAGTTTGTGTTAGCAACAAACATTGATGTAATAATTAATCAAAAGATTTATGAATTTATTTCTCAAAATAAATTGAAAGAAAAAACAATTTACAGATGTGATCGCCATTGTGTCGATTATGATTATTCAGGAAATATTTCAGACAATCACCTTAATAAATATACAAATTTTATTGATCGGAAGTATTATTCCCTAGATAATAAAACAAAAGTTAGATATTATGTTTATTCTAGCTTTTATAGTATTCTAAAAAACTTTATCAATGGTATTTTCAAAAGAAAAAATAAAAGTTTAATTCAAAAAATTTCTTTTGAAAATTTTAAGAATATTTCAAAAAAAATTTCTTTATATTTCAAGTATTTTAGAGTTCTCCCAATCTTTTTTTTTCAAAAAAAATTATACACGAACGCTTGTGGTGATTTTACTCTCTTAGATAAAAATTCATGGTTGAAGATGAAAGGTTATTGTGAATTACCTATATATTCATGGCATTTAGACTCCCTATTTATGTGGGAGGCAAGATTTAAAAAGTACAATTTTCACGATCTTGATAATAAACATTTTATTTATCATGTTAATCATAATTTTAGTGGTGTAGTATCTCATAAAGAACAAATGTTTATAAATTTAGAAAAAAAAAAGATACCTTATTTAACAACTGAGAAATTTTTAGATTTAGCTTTAAAATTAAGTAAAAACCCAGATTATCTGAAGACAAATGAATTCTGGGGTTTACAAAATGAAAATTTAAATTAAAAATTTACAATATGTTCAACAATATAGCAGTAATTGGTCTTGGAAAGCTTGGATACCCAATGGCACAATTTTTATCTAGCTCTGGTGCTGTGATTAATTGTTATGACAAAAACAAAGATCTCGTTAATGAATTAAAAAAAAATAATGGCTCACATCTTAATGAAATAGGTCTAAGTAATTTAGTCAATAACAATAATGATTTAGTTTATTATGATAATATTCATGATTGTATTGTTAATTCAGAAATAATTTATATCACTGTTCCTACTCCTACAAAGATGGATGGTTCTTTCTCTAATGATGTAATTTTAGAAATATTAAATGAGATCGCTGATACAATTGTTAAAACTAATAAAAAATTTATTATAAATATTAATTCAACTGTTCAGCCTGGATCAATAGAGGGAGAGATAATTCCTTTTATAGAGACCAAGGGTTTAAAAAATAATGAGGACTTTTATATTCTATATAATCCATATTTTGTAGCACTTGGATCTGTTATCCGAAATCTACAAGAACCTGATTATTTATTAATTGGTTCATCAAGTATATTTGCATCTAAAAAAATAAGTAAATTCTATAATTCTCTATATAAAAATCCAAAAATTAGACTTTTAAAATTTAAAGAAGCAGAATTGACAAAATTGTTAGTTAATACCTACTTGACTACTAAAATTTCTTACTCAAATTTTGTTAAAAATATATGTAAAGATTTTGAAGATATAAGTGATCTTAGAATATTAGAGAGTGTGGGTTTGGATGCTAGAATAGGAACTAAGTTTATGTTACCGGGAGGTCCTTATTCAGGCCCATGTTTACCAAGAGATAATTTATCATTAAAAAAATTTTGCTTAGACAATAATATTAAAAATTCTTTTTCAGACGAAGTTCAGGAGATAAATAATAATTCGATAGAAAATTTATATAAAACTATATCAGATTTAAAAAATAAACATAAAATAAAATCTTTTGGTTTTTTAGGCCTTGGTTACAAATCTAATACTCAATGTATTGAGGAAAGTTATTCAATTAAAATGATGAAGTTTTTAGAAAGTTTAAATATAAAGGTATTATATTATGACCCTTATATTAATGAAAAATTTAATGCTACAAAAGTAAATAATTTTGAAGATTTAACTTTAAATAGTGATATAATTTTCTTATCGTATATTGATCAACACTTTAATCCTATAATACAATTGAAACACAAGAAAAAAATTTGGGATATGTGGTATCATTTTTCTAATTCTAAATTTAATAGAATTTTTCACAAAACATCAGATTTTAAAAAATTTTCAATTGAAGAAAATGATACAAACCAAAAAATTATTCAATTAAATAAAAAATTAGCTTGATAATGTAATAATAGATCTAATAAATTATAATTAAATTGAGCTTTAAAATAAAAAAAAAAATTAATTTCTAGAATTTTACACTTATCAGAGCAGAGTAAAGAGGGTCATATACCAAGTTGTCTATCGATATTAGATATATTAATTTCAGTCTATGGTCACATCAATATAAATAAGATAAAATTAGAACTAGAGGATAGAGATTTTTTTATTTTAAGCAAAGGACACGGCGCACTTGCACTATATGTAATATTGGAATTCTATAATTTTTATAAAAGAGATATTCTTAACAATTTTTGTAAATACGATTCTAAATTTGGTGGACATCCAGATGCTAGTAAAATTAAAGGAGTAGAAATGTCAACAGGTTCACTAGGTCATGGTATGCCATTTGCAGCTGGGGTCGCTTACGCAAAAAAAATAAAAAATCTCAAAGGTGATGTAATTTGTTTAATAGGTGATGGTGAATGCAATGAAGGAACAATCTGGGAAAGTTGCTTGCTTATAAATCATCATAAACTTAATAATTTTACATGTATTTTGGATAATAATCTTTCATCTTCAAGATCTTTAGATTTAAAAAATATTAAAAAAAAGTTTGAGTCATTTGGATTTGAAACCTTTAATGTTGACGGACATGATCCTAAGAAAATTAAAAAAATACTTAAAAAAAAAAATAGGTCTCCAAAAATGATTATTGCTAATACAATTAAAGGAAAAGGTGTAAAAATTATGGAAAATAATCCTGAGTGGCATCACAAATCCATTAATAAAGAATTTATATTAAAACATTTTAAATAAATTTATGAGAAAAGAATTTGTTGAAATCATAAATAAAATATTGACAAGAAAAAAAAATATTTTTCTGATACTTTGTGATATTGGTGTTTTTGGTTTTAGGAATATTTTTAAAAAATTTAAAAAAAACATTTTAAATATTGGGATTTTGGAACAATCAACAGTTTCTTTTGCTGCTGGATTAGCAAAATTAAAATTCATACCTATTATACATTCAATATCACCTTTCTTAGTTGAGAGAGCGTTAGAACAATTAAAGATTGATTTTGGATATCAAAAACTAGGTGGAAATTTAGTTACAATTGGATCTTCTTATGATTATGCAAAAATGGGTTCTACCCATCATTGTCCAGCTGACATCAATCTTATTGGGAATATCCCAGATTCGGAAATAATTATCCCTGGGACTGCAAAAGAATTTAAAAGTCTTTTTTTTACAAGATATGCTAATAACAAATTATCCTATTTCAGATTATCTGACTTTGAAAATGACAGATCATATAAAGTTAAATTCGGTAAAGGTAATATTATTAAAAAAGGAGGTAAAGTAACCTTAATAACTTTTGGCCCAACACTAAATTTGATTAAAAATATCTTAAATGATTTTGATATAGGTTTAATTTATTATACAACAATTAAACCCCTAGATATAACTCCAATAAAATCTCAAAAAAAATTTAATAATAAATTTTTAATTATAGAACCTTTTTATTCAGGATTTGCTATGCAGAGTTTAATTGAAAATAAAATATTAGATAATACTTTTGTAAGAAATGTAAGTATTCCTATTAAGTTTATCAGAAATTATGGATCGAAAAATAAACTAGACATTAAAAGTGGATTATCAGAAAGAAATATCAAAAAAGAACTTAAAATTTTATTAAATGCAAAATAATAATAAGATCTTTATTATTTTAAAAGATTTAAAAAAATTATCAAAAAAAAAATACCTAAAATTTTTTAAAGGAAAAATAATAACTATAACTGGTGCTTCAGGTTTAATAGGTCAATATTTTTTTTTCTTATTTTATATATTATTAGATACAAAAAATTCTCCAAAAAAAATTTATATTACCAGTAAAAATCCATTACCACTTTATTTTAATTTATTTAAAAAAAATTCAAAAATAGTGTTCTTAAAATTGAATCTAACTACAAAAGAACTATATAGAATAAAAAAATCGCATATTATTATTCATGCCGCAGGGTATGGACAACCTGGAAAATTTTTGAATTATCCATTCGAAACTTTTAAATTGAATACCCAAGTAACCGAACATTTGCTTGGATTAGTCAAAAAAAATGGAAGTTTTTTATTTATCAGTTCTAGTGAATTATATTCTGGTTTAAATAAAGATTATTTTGAAAATCAAGAATTGCTAACAAATTTAGAAAATAATAGATCAATATATATAGAGGCGAAAAAAATTGGAGAAAATATCGTAAAAAAATTTAAAAAAAAAATAAATTCAAAATCAATAAGATTATGTCTTTGTTATGGGCCAGGTACAAAAAAAAATGATGAAAGAATTTTAAACAAATTGATTCAAAGAGGTTTATTAGATAATAAAATTTTATTGATGGACAAAGGTGAGGATATTAGATCATATATTTACATAACTGACGCTATTGAGATGATGTTGAATATTTTGATTAAAGGTAGATCTAACATGTACAACGTTGGTGGAAAAGCCAGAACTACAATATTCAATTTAGCTGAGTTAATATCAAGAAAAACCAAAAAAAAAATATTTATAAATGAAAAAAAAAGTTTAATCAAAAATAATGCACCTAAAAAAGCATACGTTGATATTAAAAAATATGAAAGTGAATTTGGTAAGAAAAAATTTATTAATTTAAATGATGGGTTACTACGAACAATATTATGGCAAAAAAAATTGTATTTAAAAAAAAAATAAACTACCAAGATTTTTATAAGTTTTTAAAAAGAAAGATTGAAAAAAAAATAAAAAAGCAAATAACAAATAAAAGATTAGTTTACAGAATTCCAAGTTCCAGAGAAAAAGATTTAATACTCAAAGATATTATAAACAAAATTTTTTTATCAAATCTTAGAAAATCAGGTCCTAAAAACAAAGAAATATGGGAAAAAGGGTGGGGCCAGAATCTAAACGATTATAAAAAAAAGAAATCATTTGAAAAACTTTTACCAAAATACTTTAAGAAAAGCACAGTCGCAAGATTACATGGTGAACCAATAATTACTAAAAATAAATCTTTTGATCATAAAGTTTTAGATATTTTAATTATGACAATAACTTCAATTTATTTAAAAAATTATAAAAATTTATTTTATTTTGGATGCGGTACCGGATATAATCTAAAATCTTTAAGATATATAAACAATAAATGTAAAATTATTGGTTTTGATTGGGCTTCTTCCTCACATAAAATTTTATCTTTCTTAAAAAAAAATGATAGAAATTTATATTTTCAAAAATTTAACTTCTTTAATCCAAAGTTTTTAAAGGAAGCTTCAAATATTTCTAAAAAAGATCCTTGGGCTGCATTAACAATAGCATCACTAGAACAGGTCGGAAAAAATCATTCTAAATTTGTAAAATTTTTACTAAAAAAAAAACCAAGTGTTGTTGTAAATATAGAACCAATCATTGAGTTTGGAGATGACTCAAATCTGTTTGATCATTTATCAAAACTTTATTGTTATAAAAGAAATTATCTCCAAGAATATTACACATATTTAGATTATTTAGAAAAGAATGGAAAAATTAAAATTATTTTTAAAAATAACTCAAGCTTTGGTAGCAAGTATATAAATGGATATTCATTAATTGTTTGGAAATTAATAAGATAAAATTACAAGCTATCCCTTTTGGATAATATTGGTTTTTTAACAGAGAGTTTAAGATTTATTTTTGGATCTTTCCAACTATATGTAAATTGATTTTTAGATCCAGAATAATATCGTGTTTGTTTGTAATGATAGATTGAGAGATTACTCAGGGTTAAATAAGCATTACCAAAACCTGGTGGAATTAATATTTGGTAATAGTTATCAGAGGATAATATAAATTTTTTATATAAACCAAAAGTTTTAGAGTTTTTTCTGCAGTCAACTATAAATTGTTCAATTTTGCCATGAACACAACTAACTAATTTCCAAGTTTTATAATCTCCGTGAATTCCCCTAAAAACATTTTTTTTGGAGTATGAAATATCACCCTCAACAAAATCTAGGTGAAGTTTTTTTTTAAAGAATTTTTTATTGAAAATTTCTATGTATTTGCCCCTAGAATCAACAAAGTTTGTTTTGGGGTATATCTTTTTAATTCCTAATTTGTTTATTTTAATAATTTTCATTTAGTTTAATTTATGATTATTTATAAAATATTTTTGTGATGATTAGTATAATTTTATTTGGAAAATATGATAACTATACAAAGACAAGAAGAGAATTGATCTCTTATTCGATTAAAGATTTATCGATAAACTTAAAAAAAAAAAAAATTAAGTCTGAAATTATTATTTGTGACTCTAGCAGTGGTCCTAATACACTTATGAATTCAGGTATTTTTAAAAATATATCTAATAAAATGGTTTCTTTAAAATTTATTCTTATAAAGTATAAAAATCAAAGTTCAAATTTTTCAAAAATTTGTGACTCAAAAAATTATGGTTTCTTAAATTCCAAGTATGATTTTATTCTTTTAAAAGCATTAGATACATTATTTAATAAAGAACTCTTTAATGAAATAAAAAAATCAATTAAAAGTAAAAGAAATTATTTTTATTCAACTTTTAGATACGACTCTCCATTAATAAGTAAAAAATTAAACTTTAAAAAAATTGATTTATACTTAAATAAAAAAAAAATTAAATTTATAAAACAAAAAAAAATTGATCATGAAAAAGACTTTTTTTTTTTAAATTTACACACAAATGCTTGTGGAGATTTTATTTTATTTAATAAAAGTTTAAATAAAAATATCAATTATCCAGATTTTTTTTATTTTTCTGATCTTTTTTTTATTTATCAATTGTATTTAAATGGTGCTAAACAAAAAATAATTAAAAAAGGAAAAGTATTTAAACTTGTTACAGGGTCTACATGGAAAAATAATGTAAGTGTTAAAAAACTTAATTATTTACAATCAAAGTTTGAGTATTATCTTTATAAATATTTCGATTCGAGAATTATTAATATTTTTAGGGGGGTATTTAATTATCCTAAATTAGTCTATAAAAACAAAACTTTAAAAATTTCATATGAAAATTTTGTATATTTAAAGATATTTTTAAGCAAAATATTTAAAATAAGAAACCTTTATCCCAAAAAAAAATACTATAATAAAGATGTGGTTTATATAAAATAAATAACTATGCAAAATATTCCGATAGATATTTTGAAATTCAAAAAATTTAATGTGGAAAGTATTAAAACTTTAAGTGAGTATTGTGAAATAATTTCATCTAATAAATTTTGGGATTATTCAATATCTTATGATTTAACAAAATATAAATTTAATTCAAAAAAAAACCTAGTTATTAAAATTGATTGCAAGATTAATTCTAACTCTAATATAACAATTGGAGTAAATTCCAAAAAATATCAAAATAATTTTATTTTTTCTGAGGATTTTAATTCAAAAGATACAAATATAAGATTATTTATAAATGCTTCATTTGTTCATGATATTAGTCATATTATTTTTAGAAATTCAGATAAGACTATTAATAATAAATTTTCAATACATAAAATAGAATTATTAGAGTCCGATGAAAACTTTGATGATAGTTTAGAACAAATAAATTCAAAAAAATTTGAGTACTTTCACGAGATTCCAAATGAATTAAACGTAGATAGTATAAGCACAACCGAAGTATGTAATTTGGAATGTGTAATGTGTCACTTTAATGGTCCAAATGTTGAGAAGAAAAACGGAACTTTGAGGATTGATCAAGTAAAAAAAATATTAGATACAATGAAACCAGGTCAGTCAATTATGTTTACAGCAACAGGAGATTTTTTGATGGATAAGAATTTATCACTATATCTTAAAATGGCTAATGAAAGAGGATTGTTACCTGAAATTCATACTAATGGTACTTTATTAAAACCAGTTTTAATTGACGAGTTACTTAATTATAATTTAAAAAAAATAAGAATTAGTGTTGATAGTACTGATCCGAAACAATACGCTAAAATAAGAAGAGGTGGAAAATTAGAGGATATCTTATCAGCTATAAAATATTTGAATTATAAAAAAAAACAGTTTCCTAATTTCAAAATTGAAATCAATTGTACGTTATTTAAGAATACTTTTAATAAACAATTCGAAATGGAAGATTTTTGGAGAGATAAAAGAGTAGATAGTTTATCTTTTAATTCAGAATATTATAATTCAATAAAACATAGAAATATTTTTTTTCCTCCTAAAAAAAGAAAAAATTGTGAAATTAAATCTTATTTTTTACCAAATGGTAAAATAGCTCCTTGCTGCGCAACTTGTGTTGTTCAGCATGAAAGAGATTTAGATTGGTTGCCGAAAATTGATGATTATGATAATTTGGTAGATGCTCAAGCTGATTTGGTAAAAATGTATAATGATCCTAATTCTGAATTAAGAAATATATGTAAAGAGTGTCATTGGTGGATGATTTCGGATAAAAAACAAACAGGATATATTAGAATAGTTGACTTTAATAAAAACAGAAAAGAATTAAACAAATCATTTTTTTCCACTATTAAAAATTATATAATTAATTAATGCGATTACAAGATTGTTCACAACCCTGGTATGAAATGCAATTAGACTATCATCAAACGATTAGGCCTTGTTGCTTTTACAAAAGTGAAACAGATAAATTTGATTTTAGCTCAGATACTGAACTCGATATTAAAAAAATCTGGAATAGTAGTTATTTTCAAAATTACAGAAAAATTATTGTTGGTCATGAAAAAGATCCTCAAGGCTGTAAAGGTTGTGAATGGATAATTGGCCAAAAAAATGTTCAATCAGATACAATTGATAAAAAAAGGTGGATGGATATTAAAATTCTTAATCCAAAAAATGAGAAAATTTATAGACAAAAACTTGAAAATAAAGAGCTTGCTATGAAAGAATTTTACCAAAAAAAAATAATCTTAGAGTCCGTTCCAACAAAAATTTATATAAATTTTGGTAACGAATGTAATTACAAATGTACTTTTTGTTATCAAAATGCGGAAAGAGACGCAGGACTTAATTCTATTGTAACTGCTGATAAATTAATTCAACAAAAAGACGTTATTAATAAAGCTTCATCAATACATATTATAGGAGGTGAGCCCTTAGTAATAAAAGAGTCTAGAAAATTTATTGATTATATTATTGAGAACAAGGATTTTCACGATACACAATTAGTTTTATATACAAATGGAGCCTTACTGCATAACTATTTAGAAAAATTATCTGTTTTTAATAACCTATTGGTTCCGGTTAGTATGGAGACTGCGGGGACAGCTTTAGAAAAACTCAGAATTGGATCAATATGGTCGAAGCTAGAAAGAAATATTTTAGCTTACAAAGAATTTGCAAAAAAAAATAATAAAAATTGGGACATATCAATATCATGTACAGTTATGAAAACAAGTTTAGTAGATGATGGTATGTATAATTTAATTAAATGGGCTAAGAAAAATGATTTAGGTATACATTTTGGTTATATCAATGCAGTAACTCAATATGACTTTGACAATGAGGATTTTTTTAAAAATCCAAAAATACTCAAAAGAAGAGAACTTAAAAGCTGGAAAAAAATCTTTGAAAAATGTTTAAATGAACTTCAAATGCATCAAGATCATTATGCTTATAATGTTCTTAATGGTGTATATAATCATGCAATTAATTGTGAAAAAAATTACTGGAAAAAAGAATTAATTGGAAATTTTGATGAATATTTAAGAAGAAACATTGTTCCAATTATTCCAAAAAAAATAAGAAAAAAATTAAAATTTGTAAAAAAATTTGGAATTTTGAACTCTGAGAGTAATAGTTATAAATAGACAAAATTTCAAATATGAGTTGTAATAAAAAATTTACTTATTGATCTTGTTCATTTATAAATATTAGCATAAACACTCATGAAATACATCTGCTTCCCATCTAATTCATGAACTCTCACATAATCCAAATGTTGATATTAATCGAGTGTTATTTGAATTTAGACTTTATGGGGAATTGTAAATATTAAGTTTAGATTGATATGAACAAAATTTCTTTAATAAGAACAACAATTTTATTAATTGAAAAAATTTTTCATTA
>MDTA01213982.1_pt1 | contig 10783 bp, 13 predicted proteins | sample 811151 | NCBI WGS metagenome assembly MDTA01 (sample SAMN05326648, study PRJNA326480) | marine metagenome | isolation source: seawater | place: Indian Ocean: South | collected 2010 | reverse complement strand
ATCCCTGGTTTGTTGCCTGCCAGTTCCATCCGGAATTTACCTCCACTCCCAGGGACGGCCACCCGCTGTTCAAGGGCTTTGTTGAGGCGGCACTGGCCAGCAAGAAAGGATCCTGAAGATGGCGCAGAGCACCGTAAACGTATCGGGAATCGAGGTCGCCAACGACAAGCCGTTCGTGCTCTTTGGCGGCATGAACGTTCTGGAGTCGCCGGAGCTGGCCATGGAAGTGGCCCAGGCATACGTTGAGGTAACTGGCAAGCTGGGTATTCCCTACGTTTTCAAAGCGTCTTTTGATAAAGCCAACCGGTCGTCCGTGAACTCTTTCCGTGGCCCCGGCCTGGAGAAAGGTCTTCAGATACTGGCGGACATCAAGAGCAAGTTCGGTGTTCCCATTATTTCGGACGTCCACGAGCCGGCTCAGGCGGCCCCGGCAGCCGAAGTCTGTGACATTATCCAACTGCCGGCGTTTCTGAGCCGCCAGACGGATCTGGTGGTCGCCATGGCGAAAACCGGTGCCGTGATCAACATCAAGAAGGCCCAGTTCCTCGCGCCCCAGGAAATGAAGCACATCATTACCAAATGCGAGGAAGCCGGCAACGACAAGGTAATCCTCTGTGAGCGGGGCAGCAGCTTCGGTTACAACAACCTGGTCGTCGACATGCTCGGCTTTGGCATTATGAAAGCCATGAATGTGCCGGTGATGTTTGACGTGACACACTCGCTGCAAATGCCGGGTGGCCGTGCCGATTCCGCCGGTGGCCGACGTGCCCAGGTGACCGATCTGGCGCTGGCGGGCATGTCCCAGGGCCTGGCTGGTTTGTTTCTGGAAGCGCATCCGGATCCGGACAAGGCCAAATGCGATGGCCCCTGCGCCTTGCGGCTCAGCCAGCTTGAGCCCTTCCTGCAGCGGGTGAAAGCTGTGGATGATCTGGTAAAAAGCTTTAAATCGATCGACACCGCCTGATTGGCGGTGTTGGCGTTTTACGCGGACTATGGGAGCGAGCGGGAACGGCCCTGCGAAAATGTAGAGGGCCGTTCCCTCTCGCTCTGACTCCCGAATTTGAAAATGAACTTGGAGACAGAGAAGAATGACCAAGATTGCCAACATCAAGGGCCGTGAGGTTCTGGATTCCCGCGGTAACCCTACTGTAGAAGCCGACGTTATCCTGGAAGACGGCACCATTGGTACCGCCTGCGCACCGTCTGGCGCTTCCACCGGTTCCCGCGAAGCGCTTGAGCTGCGTGATGGTGATGCTTCCCGTTACCTTGGCAAAGGTGTTCTGAAGGCGGTTGAAGCCGTAAACAGCAAGATCCGTGAAGCCCTCGTAGGCAAAGACGCCGCCGATCAGCGCACTCTGGACCAGATCATGCTGGACCTCGATGGCACGGAGAACAAGGCTAACCTTGGCGCTAACGCCATTCTGGCTGTGTCCCTGGCGGCGGCCAAAGCCGCGGCAATCTCCCTGGGCAAGCCTCTGTACGCGCACATTGCCGACATCAACGGTACCTCTGGCAAGTTCTCCATGCCCGTACCGATGATGAACATCCTGAACGGTGGCGAGCACGCGGATAATAACGTGGATATCCAGGAGTTCATGGTTCAGCCGGTTTCCGCCAAGAGCTTCTCTGAAGCCCTGCGTGTTGGCGCGGAGATTTTTCACAGCCTGAAGAAAGTACTGAAGGCCCAGGGCCTGAACACCGCCGTTGGTGATGAGGGCGGCTTTGCGCCGAACCTGCCCTCCAACGAAGCCGCACTGGCCGTCATTCAGGAAGCGGTCGAGAAGGCCGGTTATAAGCTGGGTACCGATGTAACCCTGGCTCTGGACTGTGCCTCCTCTGAATTCTACAAGGATGGCCAGTACCAGCTGTCCGGTGAAGGTAAGAGTTTCGATTCCGAGGGCTTTGCCGATTACCTGGCAGGGCTTTGCGAGCGTTACCCGATCGTCTCCATCGAAGACGGCATGGACGAGAGCGACTGGGATGGCTGGAAAGTGCTGACCGACAAGCTCGGTAGCAAGGTTCAGCTGGTGGGCGACGACCTGTTTGTTACCAACACCAAGATCCTCAAGCAGGGTATCGAGAAGGGCGTGGGTAACTCTATCCTGATCAAGTTCAACCAGATCGGCAGCCTGAGCGAAACCCTTGATGCGATCAAGATGGCACAGGATGCCGGCTTTACCGCCGTGATTTCCCATCGCTCCGGTGAAACCGAGGACACCACCATTGCCGATCTGGCTGTAGCCACCTGTGCCGGCCAGATCAAGACCGGCTCCCTGTGCCGTTCCGATCGCGTTGCCAAGTACAACCAGTTGCTGCGCATTGAAGAAGCCCTGGATGGCAAAGCGCCGTACCGCGGCCTGAGCGAGATCAAGGGGCAGGGCTGATCGACTGATCTGACCGGTTCTGGCAAAGTTTCGGGCCGGCAATCAGCGAAAAACTGTTAAGGCCATCGTGTTCCGAGCGAAAGCTTGGTTACGATGGCCTTTTTGTACAGGCAGTTAGAAGAATTTGTTGCTAATCTACTCTAAGGTCTATACTCAACGTCCGGCGTTGGCATTTTGATTGATTGAATTTGACTGGAATCGGCAATGAAGTTGCTCTGGACCACAATGGTTGTTGTTATTCTCCTGCTGCAGGTGCGCCTGTGGGTCGGGGAGGGCAGCTTTGCGCAGGTATGGGCTCTCGAGAAGTCCATCGCCGAGCAACGTGAAGAAAATGCCGAACTGGCTACCCGCAATGAACGTCTGTATGCCGAAGTCAGGAATCTGCGTAATGAGCAGGGCGCCGTTGAAGAGCGGGCCAGAATGAACCTCGGCCTGATTAGAGACGACGAGACCTTTTTCCTGGTTGTTGAAAACTGATTGTCTATGCCTGCTCCGAGACTTTGGCTGATTGTCCCTGCCGCCGGCATCGGCCAGCGTATGCAGGCCGAACAACCGAAACAGTACCTTCGAATCGGCCAGCGTTTCATTCTCGATATCACCCTTTCCCGATTGATGGATTCCGCCCCGTTTTCCGGCTGCATGGTGCCATTGCATCCGGCCGATCATTGGTGGCCGGATACCGAGGCCAGCGGCGATAGCCGAATTCAGGCCTGCACCGGCGGATCCGAAAGGGCCGAGTCGGTGTTGTCGGCACTGCATGCCCTGGCGGAGCAGATCAGAGATGATGATTGGGTTCTGGTCCACGATGCGGCCCGGCCGTGTCTTCATACCCGGGATCTGTCCAATCTTATTGATCAACTCTACGGCCATCCGGTCGGTGGGCTCCTGGCTTCGCCAGTGGCCGACACTCTGAAGCGGGCTGGCACCGGCGACCTACCCGAAGTTCTTGAAACGGTGGATCGCAAAAATCTGTGGCGGGCATTAACGCCTCAGATGTTTCGCTATCGTATTCTGGTGGATTCACTGGAAGCTGCCCTTGCCGGCGAACTTCTGGTGACTGATGAGTCCTCTGCCGTGGAGTTTTCCGGTAACATGCCCGTTCTGGTCGAAGGACGGCCGGACAATATCAAGATCACCGTACCCGCAGATCTGGCCCTCGCAGGCTTCATTCTCAGCCGGTTCTGAATTTTCGGAGTTTCCGGAGTACATTATGCGTATTGGTCAGGGCTTTGATGTCCATGCCTTCTGTGAAGGCGACAATGTGATTATTGGCGGTGTCAGCATTCCGCATTCCCACGGGCTGAAGGCCCATTCTGATGGTGATGTCCTGCTGCACGCACTGGCGGATGCGCTGCTGGGTGCCGTAGCACTGGGCGACATCGGGCATTTTTTTCCGGACACCAGTGATGAGTGGGCGGGCGCCGACAGCCGCGACCTTCTGCGCCGCGTCATGACCCGGGTCCGGGATGAGGGGTTTGGCGTGGTGAATGTGGATGCCACCATCATCGCTCAAGCTCCTAAAATGGCCCCTCATATTGATGCCATCCGTCTGAACATTGCGGAAGATCTGGGCGTTCCGGCCAGTCGCGTTAGTGTGAAAGCCACCACCACGGAAAAACTCGGCTTTACCGGGCGCGGTGAGGGCATTGCCTGCCAGGCTATCTGCCTGCTTGAACCGGTGGATTCGTGAGTCAGTGGCGCCTTGACTGGCCCACGTCTGGCGGTGGGCGTGTTGCTTCGGGCCGTTTGAAGACAGCGCCCGGCGATTTCATTGTTGACGAGGTGCTGGAATTTCCGGAAAGCGGCTCCGATCTCAGGGCAGACGCAATCCCCGGCGTCGGAGAGCATCTTTGTGTGAAACTGGAAAAAGTGGGCGACAACACAGAGTTCGTCGCTCGCGAACTGGCCAGAATGGCAGGTTGTCGAAACTTTGATGTTGGTTTTTGCGGTCTCAAGGATCGGCATGCGGTAACACGCCAATGGTTCAGTCTCTATCGACCAGGGTGTGAAGCTCAAGACGCCGCGCTGATTGACGAAATTGCTGTTCGATGGCCCGTTCTGGCGGCGTCGCGACAGGCCCGGAAATTGCGGCGGGGAGAGCACAGTGGCAATGGCTTTGTAATCACCCTGAGAGCAGTAACCGGGGAACGCGAGGTGATTGATCGTGCTCTGGTGCGCCTGGCAGATATTGGCGCTCCCAATTACTTTGGCCCCCAACGGTTCGGCAACGGTGGTGCAAACCTTGACCGGGCGGTGCATCTGGATCCTGCCACCCTGAACCGTCGGAACCGGTCCGGCGGAAAAGGCCGGGGTGGCAAAAAGCGCGCTGGCAGCGACGGCTCGAAAAACGTATTGTATTTTTCGGCGGCGCGCTCATGGCTGTTCAATGAGGTGCTTGCGGCTCGGGTAAGCGATGGCAGCTGGGCCGAGGCGGGGGCTACAGGCCCCTTGTGGGGTGACGGCGGCACGACGGCTTCCGGGGCACTGGAAGCTCTTGAACGGGACGTTGTTGCGCAAACCCCTGGCTTGGCGAGCCTGTTCTCGGTCACCCGGATGAAACCGGAGCGACGTCCCCTGGCGGTAAAGCCCGATAGGCTTGCCTGGCGGTGGCTGGCTGAGGACACTCTGGAACTGACGTTCTTTTTGTCACCCGGCCAGTACGCCACAACGATTTTGAGTGATATTTTCGAGCTTGAGGACATGAGCCTCAGCCGACATAACGAACAACAAGGCTAGCGGAGAACACTGTGCGTATTCTGTTGTCGAACGATGACGGCGTTCACTCACCGGGGCTAATTGCCCTGTTCGAGGGATTGAAGGGGCTGGGTGAGCTGGAGGTGGTGGCGCCCGATCGGGATCATAGCGGCGCCAGCAACGCCCTTACCCTCAATCGGCCTTTGACCGTAGAAGAGCATCCCAACGGGTTCCGCTCTGTGGATGGCACCCCGACCGACTGTGTTCATCTGGCGGTTAACGGGCTGTTCAAAGAGCCGTTCGACAGAGTAGTCTCCGGAATAAACACCCACGCCAACCTGGGCGATGACATTATTTATTCGGGTACTGTTGCCGCAGCCACTGAGGGACGTCACCTTGGTCTTCCGGCCATCGCTGTTTCCCTGGTCAACGATGGCCACTTTCACTATGCGACGGCTGCCCGGGTGGTCCGGATGCTGCTCGAGAACGAGAGCCCTCTGGAGCTCGGGCCGCGCTCTATCCTCAACGTTAATGTACCGGACGTCCCCTGGGAAGAACTGGCAGGCATTCGGGTAACCCGTCTGGGCCACCGGGAACGGGCGGAAGGCGCGGTGCCAATGACCTGTCCCCGCGGTAAGGAACGTTACTGGATAGGGGCGGCCGGTGTGGGCGGTGATGCCGGTCCTGGTACCGATTTCAACGCCGTCCGCGAAGGCTACGTCTCGGTAACCCCGGTGCATATAGATATGACCCGGCATGAGGCCCTTTCGCGGCTTCGGGACTGGGTCGATACCCTTGCGGATTTGCCGGAGGGCCGGGGATGACCGCTCAGCTTGAAGGTATCGGGATGACCTCACGGCGTACCCGGATGCGACTGGTGCAGCGCCTCAGGGAAGCCGGCATCGAATCGGACCGCGTGCTCGAGATCATGGGAGAGGTGCCAAGGCACATTTTCCTGGATGAAGCGCTGTCCCATCGCGCTTATGAAGACACATCCCTGCCAATCGGGTATGGCCAGACCCTGTCCCAGCCCTACATTGTGGCAAGGATGACGGAATTGATGCTCGCTCATGGGCCATCACGGGTGCTGGAGCTGGGAACCGGGTCAGGTTACCAGACCTCGGTGCTCTCCCGCCTGTTTTCGGAAATTTACAGCGTTGAGCGTATCAAGGCATTACAGGACAGGGCGCGGGACCGGTTGCGTCAGCTGAACGCCAGGAATGTGTTCCTGAAACACGCTGACGGAGGTATGGGCTGGCCTGAGCGGGGTCCTTTCGATGGCATCATCGTGACCGCAGCGCCCATTGAAGTACCAGGCGAGTTACTCGCCCAACTGGCAGACGGTGGCGTTCTGATTGCGCCCGTGGGAGAGGAAGACCAGGTGTTGGTTGAGGTAACCCGCAGGGGTGATCGTTTCGATCACAAAGAGTTGGAGCCGGTCCGTTTTGTGCCGCTGTTGGGCGGGGTTGTCCGCTAGTCATGGTTGATTCTGCAGTACCCAATTCGGATCCTGAAAGCGAAACCGGCCGTATCCATCATCCTGCAGCAGTTTTCCTGCGGGGCATTGCCATGGGCGCGGCTGATATTGTTCCAGGTGTCTCTGGCGGCACCATTGCATTCATTACCGGCATATACTTCCGACTGTTGGGAGCCATCAACGCGGTTCCCGCAGCGGTATTCCATGATCTGCTTCGGGGTCGCTTTGGCGCTTTCTGGCGCACTTGCGATGGAACCTTTCTGGCTTGTCTGCTGGCCGGCATCCTGACCAGCATTGCCACCCTGGCTTCAGCCATCAGTTACATGCTGGTGGCCTATCCCATCCTGATCTGGAGCTTTTTCTTCGGTTTGATTGTCGCTTCGGTTTGGCATGTGGGGCGCCAGGTTCGGCACTATGAGCCTCTACTGCTGATCCCGCTGCTACTGGGGATTGCTGTCGCCTGGTGGATAACCACTCTCTCCGCCAGCGAGGTGGCGCCATCCGCACTGGCGTTTTTCGGGGCCGGTGCGCTAGCCATCTGTGCCATGATTCTTCCCGGTATCTCGGGCAGTTTCATACTGGTGATTATTGGTATGTATGCTCCTGTGCTGGCAGCGATCAAATCGTTGGATGTGGGCGTTCTTATGTTGTTTATGGCAGGGTGCGTGGTGGGCCTTCTATCCATTGCCCGCCTGATCACCTGGGCATTTCATCATTTTCATGATCTTGTCCTCGCCCTGCTGACGGGCTTCATGATCGGTGCGCTCAACAAGGTATGGCCCTGGAAAGAAACGCTGAGTTGGCGGGTAAACAGCTCGGGTGAAAAAGTGCCCTTGAATGAGGCAAGCGTCTGGCCATGGACCTTTTTGGAGCAGGCCGGGCAGGATCCCCAGGTGCTACTTGCGGTGGTTATGGCGCTGGCTGGCTTCGCTCTTGTTCTGCTTGTGGAGTGGATTGGCTCAAGGCGCGGGCATGCCTCATCGTCGGCGTAGATCGGGTCGCTTGTTTTGCGAAATTGTTACCTAACGCACATATCGGGTGTTTCGTGAGGTAACAAGGGCGGCCAGCCAGTAACTTGGCTTCCTGCCTGAAATGTGCAATATATTAGCAAGTTACTATAAAAAGTTTAGAAACTGCTTCGATAACTAAAATGGTTTATACGGATTTTTCATAACTGGGTCAGTTTTATTCCTGTGAGATTTTTGCGTGGGCTAGTCAATGCCGTTTTACCGGTGTCCCCGCGGTTCCTTTCCGGTGCCTGTGAATCTTGTCGCCCTGCTAAAAAAACTCCGATCAGCCTGTTTCTCCTCGCTCCCCTCATAACTTTGATGCTGCTGTCTGGCTGCAATACGCCGGCACTGTACCAGGATGACATTTACAATCCCCCGGTTTATTGGGGTAGGCATGTAGTCCAGCCTGGTGAAACCCTCTACAGCATCGCCTGGCGGTATGGTCGGGACTATCGGGAGCTGGGTGACGCCAATGGGATTGGCCCGCCCTGGAACCTCAGGGCGGGGCAGGTGCTTCGTCTGGACCTTCGCGGAAATGTAACCTCGGGCAGTCAGACTACCACGGCTAGCAGACCGGCTGCCGCGGTCTCCAAAACCCCGAGCCGGGCCTCGCCGCCAAAGCAGACAGCCGCCACGGCACCAAAACCTGCGGTTACCAGGGCGCCGAGTAAAGGCGCGCCGCTTGCCTCGCAGACACAGACCGTAGCCCGAATTGAATGGCGCTGGCCGCATATTGGCACTGTAATTGCTGGATATTCAACATCTGGAAAAGTCAATAAAGGTATTGATATTGCCGGCCAAGCCGGGGATGCTGTAAGAGCAGCAGCCACCGGGAATGTAGTCTACGCCGGCAACGGGTTGCTTGGATACGGCAATCTGATTATCGTGAATCATAACGAGCACTATTTGAGTGCTTACGCTCACAACCGGAAGATTCTGGTGCAGGAAGGGGAGGATGTGAAAGCCGGGCAGGTGATCGCAGAGCTCGGTAGCAGTGGCGCTGAACGACCCATGTTGCATTTTGAGATTCGGAAGAATGGCAATCCGGTTGACCCAGTCCATTATCTGCCACCGCGCTAGGAAATGGTGCAGTCAGCAGGCTGCCCAGATCGCACACCCCGGCACTGACAAAAACACCGCGTTCGCAAGAAAAACAAGAACGGTAATGGCCGTGACAGGCCGACCAACAAAATGTCCTGAAGAAAAAGCATGAAGACAAAGACGTCCGCAATAACAAGAAGTATCGGGCGAACATCCAGGATTATTGAGAGGCGGGGCAAGACAAATGTCAGCAGAGCAAGAAGACATCATCATTGATCGCGTGTCGGACATGGACGATGCCGAGGATCAATTGCTAGCAGAAGAAAAAGTCGATAAAGAGGCGACTGAAGAGGTCGCTGAAGTCGAAGAAGATTTCCCTACCCAGGGACGTTATTTCACCAGTCAAAAGCAGCTGGATGCCACTCAGCTGTATCTCAACGAAATCGGATTTTCACCGCTCCTTACGCCGGAAGAAGAAGTTTATTTTGCCCGCCTGGCGCGCAAGGGTGAGGAGTCCGGTCGCAAACGTATGATCGAGAGCAACCTTCGCCTTGTGGTGAAGATTGCCCGTCGCTATGTGAACCGTGGTCTGACTCTGCTGGACCTGATCGAGGAAGGCAATCTTGGCCTGATCAGGGCGGTTGAGAAGTTTGACCCGGAGCGTGGCTTCCGCTTCTCCACTTACGCCACATGGTGGATTCGCCAGACCATTGAGCGCGCCATCATGAACCAGACCCGCACCATCCGACTCCCGATTCATGTGGTGAAGGAACTCAACCTCTACCTGCGTGCGGCGCGGGAGCTGACCCAGAAGCTGGATCACGAACCGTCGGCCGAAGAAATTGCGAAGATGGTCGACAAGCCGGTGGCTGACGTGAAGCGCATGCTTGGTCTGAATGAGCGCGTTGCGTCCATGGATACACCCATCGGCACCGGTGGTGAAGAATCGCTTCTGGATACCGTAGCCGATGAGGGAGCTTCAGATCCGGCGGATCTCCTGCAGGACAACAACATGTGTTCCTGCCTGGAGAAGTGGATTGATCAGCTCAGTGACAAACAGCAGGAGGTTCTCTCCCGCCGGTTTGGTCTTCGGGGCTACCCGGTCAGTACGCTGGAGGAAGTGGGGCAGGAAATCGGTCTGACCCGCGAACGTGTAAGGCAGATCCAGGTCGAGGCGCTGCGTCGTCTTCGTGAGATCCTGGAGAAGGAAGGCTTGTCCGGAAACCTGCTTTTCAAGTAGGACCCTCCAGATATTCCCATCAAAAAGCCGGCCAGGACACTCCTGGCCGGCTTTTTTGTGTTTCAGGATCGCTGCAAATGAGAACCAGGTTGCGCCTTGGCCGCCAGCCTCATTGATAGAATGCCGGGACCGGGCGGGGATAAGGGTGTCGAAGTCCGGTGCACGAATGAAACACGTCAATAATAACGATCGAAAAGGAAAGGACTATGAAGAAGGCTCTTACAACCGGCTTTGCCTCCGTGCTTATGACAGCCCTGCTGTCGGCACCGGCCTCTGCGCTCACCGTAGAAGGCGTTGATGTTCCGGACACCTATTCCGCCATGGATACCGAACTGAAGCTTAATGGCGCGGGTACCCGTTCCAAGTGGTTTATGGATCTGTATGTCGGAGGCCTGTACGTCCCCGAGACCATTGATGATGGTGAGGCCGTTATCAACGCAGACGAGCCCCAGGCGATTACGCTGCATATCATTTCCGGCATGATTACCAGCGAACGGATGACCGAGGCCACGCTGGAGGGTTTCGAAGCCTCCACCGACGGCGATATGGCGTCTATCCAGGAGGATGTGGACCAGTTCATGGCAGTGTTCCAGGAAGAGATCACCGAGGGTGACGTTTTTGATCTGGTGTATCTGCCCGGCGAGGGCGTGCGGGTCCTGAAGAATGGCGAACACAAGGACACGGTTGGCGATCTGGCCTTTAAAAAAGCCCTGTTCGGAATCTGGCTGTCTGACAAGCCGGCCCAGAAGGATCTGAAGGAGAAAATGCTGGGTCAGCGATAACCGTGGCTTGGCATCTGAATCAAAAAGCCGGCGAGATGCCGGCTTTTTAATGCCCCGTGTCCCGTCCTGAAATACGTTGTCATCTGGAGAAGAACAGATGGACAACACCACTCCGTTCCGCAAGAAGCGCACACAGCGCGATTACAACCTCGGCT
>MDTA01058689.1_pt1 | contig 10784 bp, 6 predicted proteins | sample 811151 | NCBI WGS metagenome assembly MDTA01 (sample SAMN05326648, study PRJNA326480) | marine metagenome | isolation source: seawater | place: Indian Ocean: South | collected 2010 | reverse complement strand
TCATGGTAGCGGTCTATCTCCGAGCGACCAGGTAGGGCTGCTTGTCCCCAAGCAGCCGCCGTCAGTATCGAGATCTATCGGCTGCTTGGGGACAAGCAGCCCTACCACTTCAGACAGCTTTTCATCAAAACGGAGGACTGAGACAATCCTCCCTACCTTTTCAAACAGACATCCCATATCAACCGCTTTTTCCATCCGCAATAGCCACCTCTCTCAATGCCATAGACACCGCATCTCGGGCCTCCTCTAAGGTGGCGACCTCTGGTTTATTCCCAGTCTTCAAGCAGTTGGTGAAATACTGAAGCTCGTTAAAATAGCCGCCCAAGTCTGAAACATTTCCCTCCCCGCTTTGCGAGCTGCCGGTGTCGGGCTTGGGTACTTCCATTTGCGCTGGCTCTTCGTCGCCTTGGCAGATGATGAGGCCCTTTCCATTAGTCGAATCAAAATCGAGCACCGCTTTTTCAAAAACCGCCTGAAACGCCATTTGAAATCCCCATTTCGCCGGATAGTTGAAGCCGCCTTCAGAACTAACAATCAGCGAATCGTATTCAAATAGGCTATAAATGTGAGACGGACCACTGTAGTCGCGGGTCACCTTGCTATGAATCGCTTTCGGTTGACCTAGCATAGCCAACATGATATCCGAATCATGGATATGCAGATCCAATGCTGCGCCACCAGATAGGCTTTCATCGTTAAACCAATCGTCGATTCCGAAATTCGGTCGAGCGCCCCGCCTCACGAAACTCAAGCTTAGCAGTTTGCCTCCTTCCCCACTGGAATGGTACTCCATGAGCTTTTGGTACTCCGGCCAGAATCGCAAGCAATGCCCCACTTGAGCAATGGCGTCATTCCGTTTGGCCGCTTCGATTATCCGATCAGCCTTCTCTCCTGTTAGAGCCAAAGGCTTCTCGCAAAAGAGAGCTTTGCCCGCATCCAAGGCTTTGATGGAAAAAGCTTCATGCAAATGAGTCGGCAGACAGACGTCGACGAAATCGCATTGAGCCTGCTCCATAGCCTCATCCAAGGTGGCATACACTTTGGCCTGGCATCCCAGCCGATCCAATTTCTCTTGGGACTCCTCCACTCGTTTATCCACTGCGGCAACTAGATCCACACCTTCGAGTATGTTGTATATCTGGGCGTGCATGCCACCCATGAATCCGCATCCCACTAGGATGCCCTTCAAGTTTCCATCTTGATCACTCATATAGCAAATTTTTGGATACGACCTCGAACATCGTTCGAGAAATCGGAAATTTTCTCTAGGATAAACGATTCCATCGATAGGTCTGGTTGCTCTACCAAAGGTTTCAGATCCACTCCCCAGGCCAGAGACTCATATTCATCAGATCCGTGCGAATCGAACATAGTAGCATTGGATCGGCGACGCCCTTCCACGGCAAGATCGTACCGTTTGCCTCCTTCAATCTGCGACCTGTAGACCGCGAACAGCGAACGCATCACTTCCGGATGGCCATCGCAGACCATGGCGATCTTATCCTTATCCGCCAGCCAATCGAGGCTCCGCCAAACTTCGCAACCAATGATCCGGTCTGGCAGGTGCTGACCGGCTACGCGACGCAACGCCGCGATGCAGCAAGCCAGCGTGGCCACGTGGCTATCGTGCTTGTCCGCCGGTTGGTGCAGATAGACGACCTTCGGACGCATTCGCTCAAGAATGTAGACCAGATCATCGACGACATTCGATCGCCTGTCTCCCTTAATCTCGGAACTGGGATAATCCAGCTGGATTTGAGCCGAATAACCTCCGATTCCCGCTGCATCCCTCTGTTCTTGACGCCGAACATCCCGAATCTGCTCGTTTGTATAGCTCGCGAACGGCCCTTTTCGAGAACTGCCGCGCCCATCGGTCACAGTAACGCCGGAGAACCAGAGATTACTCTGCCGATAGCAGGCGGAGATTCCCTCGTAAGCCATGAACTCCAAATCATCTTGGTGAGCGCCAATGCCCAGATGGGTCGTTCTCCTCAAAGACGCCTCTAAATCCAGGCCATCACTCAGCCAGATATCGGACTCGGGGTTATGAAAGGGGGACACTCTGGCAACCTTCCGAATTCCTAGGCGCCTTGCAACGCCGCAATGGAGATTTCTTTAAAGGCCTCGATGGCTTCGTACTCCGCCATGCCGACAGCGTCGTAAGCCTCCGCAGTCGAGCGATTAATATCATCCGTTTCCTGCCAAATCTCGCGATGCGACGACGCCCGGAACGGAAATTGGCTCCGTTGCGATCGATACTGGAAGCTAGCCTCGATCTTGGATGCCAGTTCCCCAGGGCTAAGTGGCACCGCCATATCGATCTCGTTGAGTGGCCATTCCTGTCCCACCCCTCGATAGCTCCAAATACGGCAATCTTTTACCCATCCCTCACCGCTTACGCGCTTCATGGCGCGTTGAAAAACCCGGTAGCAAACACCAGAAACCGACCCGGGGTCCGCTAAACCGCCGCTTACGTATACTTGGTGAGGCTTCACCGACTCCAGCAAAGCTGAAAGCGTGTCTACATCCTCATCGGCAGGAAAGAAATTCCGGTAGCGACCCTTTTCGTAGAATGGCAGATCGAGAAAGGTTTGCTGGTCACGATCGATCTTCAAGATCTTGGCTGCGTCCCGGGCCTCGTTCCGTCGCACGAAACTCTTGATCCGCCGCACGGCATCCGAGTCCTGATCCGAGTCTCCCACGTCTTCGAAGCTTTTGAGAATCACTTCCGCGAACTGACCCAAACTGAGCCCATCCCCTTTCTTGAAATCCATCTCTTCCTCTAGCTCAGCCATTAGAGCCAAGGTTTGCTTGGTCAAATTGTCCGGTACCGCCAGGTTGCCCGAAGTAAGATAAGCCAAAGTGACCTCCGATCCTTGGTTCGCCAGACGGTGCACCGTACCGCCCATACAGAGGATGTCTTCATGCGGTTCCGAGCCTAGAACCAAGACGCGCTTAGGGAAGGGTTTGGCCCGCTCGGGACGATTGCTGTCGTCAGCATTAGGCTTTCCGCCTGGCCAGCCTGTAATAGTGTGCTGGGTCTGGTTGAATACCTTTATGTTCAGGTCGTAAGCCGGACCGGAATCGATGAGCAATTCGCCTAACCCATTCTCATTATAGTCGGATTCCTGCAGCTTCAGGATCGGTTTCTTGACAGTATCGGAAAGCCACAAAATCGCCTTGCGAATCAAGCGCGGCGTCCAATCGACGGGGCCTACCAGCCAGGGCAAGCGTATCCGTATCAACTCTTCGGATGCGGTTGGATCGATAAAGAAACGAACATCCGGATGGCCCTGCAGCAGACTGGCAGGCAGATTCTCATCGGGCACGCCTTCCACGGCATCTCGAACAACCCCAGCCTTCGACTGTCCCCAGGCCATCAATACGAGCTTGCGAGCCTTCAAGATCGTGCCCACACCCATCGTAATAGCGTAGAGAGGAACATTGGCTTCCCCCAAGAAATCGCGGGCCGCATCCAAACGCGTCAAGGCATCCAAAGTAACTAGACGAGTCAGCGAATCGCGCGTAGATCCGGGTTCGTTGAAACCGATATGGCCCGTGCGGCCAATCCCGAGAATCTGATAGTCGAGCCCACCCGCCTCTTCGATGGCTTGCTCGTAGGATTGGCAGTATTCGTAAACCGCCGAGCGATCAACCGTGCCGGAGGGAACGTGGACATTGTCCTTGGGAATGTCGACATGCTTGAAAAGCCGCTCCCACATGAAATGATGATAGCTCTCCGGGTGATCGTCATTGAGACCGAAGTATTCGTCCAAATTGAAGGTAATCACGTTGCGGAAAGAAAGTCCTTCCTCTTTGTGAAGCCTCACTAGTTCACGATAAACGGGGACCGGAGTCGAGCCCGTCGCCAGGCCCAAGACTACGTTCTTGCCTGACTCCGCTCGCTCTCGAATCAAGGTCGCGATTTCAGCAGCGACGGTCTTAGCCGCTTCATCGGAACTGGGGCATATTTTCGTGGGGATCCGTTCAAACTGTTCTTCTTCTCGTGCCATTGTTTGGAGTATCCGTTACTGGATTCTAGAGGTTACAGAATCTACAAGCTTCGTTGAACCGAAATAATTTCTCATAATACCTATTTCTACAAGAGGTAGGGCTGCTTGTCCCCAAGCAGCCGCCTAAACCATCCGATTCGGCTGACTAGGGACAGTCAGCCCTACCATCATACCTCCTCCGCGATCTCGGCGTCCTCTGCTATAAATAAAAACTATACCATTGTTCATATGGCAAAAACTTTCCATTGTTTGCTCAATTCTTTGCAGTTTCGTCAATTATCTGCATCCAAGTGCGCCTTCCTCTTCTACAGAACGCCCTCGAGCTCGGACCTCCTGAAGACTACTTCAAAGGGCGATCGTCCGCCGATGTCTGCATTCCTAGCAACCTCATCCTTTTCTCGAGGCGAACTTCCCACGAGCTCCAGCGTCGCAGTTTCGACTCCTATCCTCATCATCGGTTTGTACTCGTTTTCAATCTCATGACCGAGGGGAGCGTTACCGTAGACGGCATCCAATGGCGTATCAAACCCGAGCAAGGCTTTGTTATCTTCCCCTACCAATTCCACTACTATTCAGAGCTTTCTGATCCGAACATCGTTTGGCTCATCCTAACCTTCGAATTACAAAACCCTGTGGTTATGGAGTCATTCCGAAATCGCATCATCGATCTGGATGCGTCAACTATTGAGCAGTTGAACAACATCCTCGAGAACTACCAGGGAAAGGATTCGCCTCGGACCAATCGTCGTCTCATCCTAAAATCCGCGTCATTGATCAATCACCTTCGCGAGAGCCTTCGTGGAGGTCCCAAAGCGGAAATCGCCAGTCAGGGCTCCGCCCAGCAAGCTTCAACCGAATTGATAAACGCCATACAGGAATACCTCTCCCAAAACTCCGATAGCCTTCAAAGCGTATCCGAAATCGCTGAAGCCTTGCACATGTCGGAATCGAATCTAAGGGCCCACTTTCGGCGCCACTTCAATATCAGTCTGGGCGCCTACCTGAAAAACTATCGAGCCCATCAAGCCATTCTCTATCTGCAGAACCCCAATCTCAGCCTGACTGATATCGCCTTCCAGCTAGGTTTCACCACCTTATCCGCCTTTTCCCGCTTCTTCAGCAACGCCATCGGCGAATCCCCCAGAGCTTACCGCAAACGATTGTTTAAAGCGGAGGCGATTAAGTAGCACAGGTTTCCAATCGCACCGGGCATAGTCCCGTCAACGCGGGGCGACGGCTGACCTGTATTTTTCCCATCGGTCACAGGCAGGATGCCTGTGCTCCTTCTGACAGTCATGACCTTATAATTTTTTTGGGCACGATCAACGACCGCGTCTACAGTAGATTCCACTATCGCTAGCGTATCACAACTAGGGGAAATATGACTTTCTACTAAACACCCGAAAGATCGAGCAGTCCAAACATCCAGCAACTCATCCGTTTGATATCTGTGTAATTGGGCTCTTGCTACGACTCGGCGTATGTCCACCAAGCAGGCGGAGACGGTTGGTCATGTCGCTGCTTGCAGCGACCCGACTCGAGGCCATCCCATGCCCGAATGGAAATCTCGCTTGCAATCATCAGGGTCGACGTAGAATCAGGGCATCTCGTAAATTTCCAGCGATCATCTATGAAAACGGACTCAACGGCCAATAATTCAATTAAGGCATTGCCCCTTAGTCTGGTCGCTCTCCCTACCGCTACAGCAATCGCTATCCTCCTAGTCCTTTCCGGATGCTCCGATACCGGTAGCCCGAATCTTGAAACTCAATCGCCTCAAACCGCCTTCGGTGCCCCCAGAGCGGATGCCCATTTCCAGATTACGCCTCCCATCGAACTTTTCCGATTAGCGAACGAATGGGAGCCGCAAGAAGCCCTAATCCTCAGCCTCTCTTTCACTGAAGCCATGGAGGATCTAGAGATTGCCCGTAATTTCGCCAGCATCCTAGACGTCGCCCACAACTACTTGCCCATTTACGTCTTTGGCGATCAGGAGGAGCACAAGCAATACGCCCATTTCCTATCCCTGCTCAGCAATCACCCGAGAATCGAATCGATCCTCGAGAAAACACAGTTTGTCGACTCGCGAAGGGTGCTGCGTTGGTCCCGAGACTTCGGGCCTATCTTCGGATTTCGAGCCAATCGCCAATTGGTGACCCTTGATCCCATCTACCGAAACATGATGAAGCCACTCCAGGAGAAGACGCTGCATACTGAGGAACCCCTAGAGCCTCTCCGCGACCTCTTCGATCTACATGGAGATGCCCTGCCTTCCGAAGTGGCCGCCACCCTGCAAACGGAGTTTGATATTTCCGTCGATATCGTCCGCCCACCCGTTTCTATGGATGGGGGAGATTTCATTAGCGATGGTCAGGGCAATGTCTTTATATCTCGACAAACACTAGTTCGCAACGGCGGCAATCGATCCGAATTGGAATCGATTTTTCAACGCTACTTTGGGGCCAAGGAACTACACATTCTTGAGGCCCTCCCAGGAAGAACGGTGCCGCACCTCGATATGATCGTTAAGTTCCTAGATGCGGATACCATTCTCCTGCCTGATTTCCAGGATGCGTCTAATAAGGCGGTTAATCCTTACCACGCCGATCTGATACGCAAAGCCCATTGGGCTATCGACAAGAATGAGCGCTATTTGCGTGAACACTTTCCTGATTACAAAATCCTGAAAGCGCCCATGCCCCCGATTTTGTTCAAAAACAGAGAGGAAATCGTGGCCGAGGCAAAGCAAGCTTTCGTGAAAGCATACGCCGTAGAAAAGGGCCTAGAGGAATCCGACATGATCAATCGATTGTCGAGTACCCAATTCACTGACCTTGAGAAACAGGTTCTAACTGACATCAAAAATGAGCTGCCCAATGCCGACTTCAGTTCATTCAGGTCTTTTGACTCAGTTCTTAGGCACTTCGGTCAACTAGGACTCGAGCCCTACATTGACCGCTACTCGGAACCGGGCACCCGCTACCGCTCCTTTATCAACAGCGTTTTTCTCCACACTTCAGATGGGAAGCAGGCATTTATGGTTCCAAAATTCACCTCGAAAGATGCAAACGAAAGCGCTCTCTTAAAGAAGTGGGAAGCTGAAGCCGAAAAGGCATACAAGTCCGCCTGGCCGAAAGCGAAAGTACATTGGATCAATTGCGACTCCATGGTATCCGATCTTGGTTACATCCACTGCGCAACAATCACTGTGCCTTTGTTGAAGCGGAATTGATCGAGAATTTGTCACCGTTCCGGCAACTGCGGTACTAGGATGTCCCTACCTTGACTGCTGGTTCGGCAAATAAGATGCCGCGAATGCGATAAGTAAAGTAACACATGCTTCCAGTCGCAACAGGCAAAGTCCCATCAACCTGGGATGATGGATGGCCCGTGGATTTTTGTATTGCCGATCCGGACATATGCATGGATGCCGGCATTACTTTTAACCATAATTTTTTGCACGCTAACCACGTATAAGACGCGAAAAATAGAACGACCCTATCTTGAACTTCCCATCCGTGCTATCTGCACGATCTGCGGTTGGAAAAAGCTATCCTCAAATCTCCCTTTTCTTGCAGGTGCAGCTTTATGCCACGGTAAGCGATTGGTCTCTATCGCGGCATTAAGCGGTTCTCAAACTGGAAAGCGCTATGTAAAAAAGGCCCTCGCTGCTAAGCGAGGGCCTTGAAATTTTGTAATCTTAGTTTCCCTACAGCTCGATTAGAAACTGAAGGTGTTGGTCAGGAAGTACATCTGCTCCACAGGAACACGTACGTACGTAACCGCACCGTCCGGATTGAACTCGATTGGAATATCCCTGTCACCGCTGCTTCTGTAAACGTTACGTGCATTGAACTGAACACTCCAGTCCACACGATTGTTCATTATTGGCCTACGGTAACGAAGGAACAGGTCTCCGTCTGTGGAGTCAGGTCCCATCCATGGCTTCGTTACGTCCGGAAGCACGTTGCCGTCTTCGTCTAGGACGTTCGGGTAGCCGCCAGCTATCGCATCTTGGTAGCGCAAACTACCACCAACTTGGAAGCCCTTCAATGGACCATCCAGGAAGTCGTAGCGCGCTGTTACATTGACACGCCACTCGCGTTGTTCTGGCAACTGAGTTCCGTCTAAGGACTTAGCTAGGATGATTCTATTGAGTGCGTTATTCTGAAAACGCTGCCCAATTTGGTCCGACTCTCGCTGGAATGGCGAACCACGCAGGTCCCACAAGCTATAGCCGTCGGGGCCAATCGGACGCTTCAAGCGCTCTGCTTGCTCGAATGCCAGAGGTACTGCAACCGGTCCGGTGTTAGATGTAACAGTCGTCTGCTGAGCAACATTCGCCGATATTGTCAGGTTTCTCGTTACCTGCCCAACGATGTCTACTTCAGTTCCCTCAGATACGAAATCCCGGGTTGAGTTCAGCCCTGGTTGTGGATCAGAAAGATCGACAGTTTCACCACTCTCAAGAGTCTCAACGCGATGGTTGCGAATAGCTTGAAGCTCGGGAATTACGGCGTCTTGGATTGCTTTGTAGTATTCATCCCATGATTTAACGCCGATGAGGTCAGCTCCCGTTCCTGTAAGCCGCTGACGATTGTCTGGAGATGTGTCAGGCTTTTTCGCCGCATCACTATCCCCAGGCCCAGCAGGGTTTCCATCCGCATCAACTGTGGTATAATTACCCCTGTTGGCGAAGAAGTCAGCATAGTCGCCAGTCACATTCGGATCAGGCGAATAACCATCAGGGAACAAGTTCGTCGAAGGATCGTTCTGAGCCGACGTTATTCTATCAAGGTAGAACCCTATCCGATTGCCGATGTTGGCTAAACCACCGTTTAGGTTTGTCCGATCGTTGTTAAGGGCAGTCGTGAATTCGTTGTACCTTATAGCCAGACGACCATCTAACATCGTAACCTGAAAACCTTTTTCCTCAGTAACCCCCAATGGCGGCGGTAAAGGCTGGTTTAGCAGGTTAACAGATACGCCTGCAGGCTGAAAGCTATCCGCTTCGTAGTAGTGAGCTTGAAGGTCCATTCCAAATGGCAATTCGAAAAGGTATTCTTCTGGGAACTTTACTACCAAGCTCTTCGTACTCGTATCGCCTGTGTTTATACTGTCCGGCGTAGCGTTGAAGTAGAGGAGATCCGCATTGTACGTTCCGTCCACCTCATTCGTGCCTTCCAAATCCAAACGAAGGGCTCCGTCAGGACCAGCGGCACCATAGCCACCAGGATTAGGAGCCAAGTAGGCATCCTGAGTATCCGAACGCTCAGCGTAAAGAGCAACGACATGACCGTCTAGGAACGTGCTCTGCACTGAGTATGCCTCAGAAACTAGCCTACTCTTGTTGTAGCTGGCAGGGCCCTCGTTCTCGATGATTCTCCAAATCGCTTGCTTATCAGTCTTCTCTTTATTGTCAAAGTACCAAATGCCGTACTCGTCCCCAATCTTAGGGAAAGGTACATCCAAGTATCCGTCAATGCGAACTTGCCCGGGACTCGTGAAGTTCCGAACATCAGGACCTAAGTAGACCTGGCTCTTTACAATACGGCGGAAGTTGTCGCTTAGGCCATTAGAAATTTCCGCAGAACCAGGCCACTTGCTGTTATCGGCCCACCAGGAACCGCGAATCTGACGTTGCAGATTAATATTTTCGCGATCCTCGTACAGTCCCGTGATCGTGTGCTTGCCTAGGAACTTTGAGATCAAGTCGTTGTTCGAAAACTTTTCGAAATCCAATGTACCGAAGGCGGTTGCACGAAACGTGTCCTGCTCGTTGGTGCGATTCCGAACGAAGTTGTCGTTCCATCGAATAACCGGACGACCAAGATTCTCATTAAACAAGCGATCAGCGACCCCGTCAAAATCAGAATCTCCTGGGGAGAGGTTTTCGCTCAAATCGATCTGTATTGCCTTCCGGTCGCCAGTATCAAACGGTGTGAACTCCTTTTGCTTTCGCTCTTGAGTATCAAATGCAAGCTCGATACCCGCATTCCCGTTAAATAGTTCCTGGACCAAAAAGACCTGATTTAGATCGAAATCTGTAACGATGTCGTTGGTCGTACCCATGAAAAGATAATTGTGGTAGTCGAATACGTTACGATCTCTCATAGACTTCGCAGAGAAGCCAGTGCCCCCTGTTGCCGCACGAGACCAGCGAACATCCTGAGTTGCGAATCCCCTTGGCCGCCAACGAGCCATTATACCCTGAATTCCGAAACCATTGAGGGCACCCGAAAGTAGGGGGTCATTGTCCCAACCCGGAACTTGATCGTTCGGCGAATTGAAATTGATCGCAGGAAACAAAAAGTAAGGCGTTCCCTGCACACTGTTTAGTCGACCCCCTTGAGTCGGGTCATTTTTCAGTGGATCGCCTCTCTTGAACCGGTCTACTGTTGTGCGAGGAATGAACATACCTTCCTGAGCTATGAACTCTTCGCGCGTCCCAGTGAAAGTAGATGGGATTGTTTCGATCCCAGCGTCAAGAAGCGCTGCGACGTTCTGCTGGGTCAATGCTCCGTTGTCGATATCGTCCAAGTCCGTTCCTGGAACGCTGAGTATCGAGTTGATCTCTTCCTGCGTCCCCAGTCCATTCCACCATGAAGAGTAATAATCCGTTGGAGGAATTACGTCAGGTGGATTACTGTCAATCTCGCCCGTTTCATAGCTACCCCGCAATGAAGTCCGGCCGAGGAAGTTGCTATTCTCATTCTTGAAGATTGTCGCCTCCCACGCCATGTACAACCGGGTGTCGTCCGTTACTGCAGG
>MDTA01103652.1_pt1 | contig 10785 bp, 12 predicted proteins | sample 811151 | NCBI WGS metagenome assembly MDTA01 (sample SAMN05326648, study PRJNA326480) | marine metagenome | isolation source: seawater | place: Indian Ocean: South | collected 2010 | reverse complement strand
GGCACAGCCGTATGATCCCCTGAACCGTTCGGCGGGAATGATCTCCAGCAACGACTTTCGCACTGGCACCACGATCGAGCTTGATGGTTCCGTGTGGCGCGTGGTCGAGTTCCTGCATGTGAAGCCAGGCAAGGGCTCTGCATTTGTGCGTACCAAGCTCAAGGCTGTGCAAAGCGGCAACGTGGTGGAAAAGACCTTCCGTGCCGGTGAGATGGTCCCGCAGGCCATGCTCGAGAAAGCCACCCTTCAGCACACCTACATGGAGGGAGAGGAATACGTGTTCATGGACATGGCGTCATTTGAAGAGACGCGTCTCACGGCCAAGCAGATCGGTGACAGCCGCAAATACCTCAAGGAAGGGATGGAGGTGAGTGTCGTCTCCTGGAATGAGAAGCCCCTCGAGGTTGAACTGCCCAATTCCGTGGTGCTGGAAATCACTCAGACCGATCCTGGGGTGAAGGGGGACACAGCTACCGGTGGCACGAAGCCGGCAATCCTCGAAACCGGTGCACAGGTGATGGTGCCACTCTTCCTCTCGATCGGCGAGAAGATCAAAGTCGACACCCGCAACGATTCCTATCTGGGCCGGGAGAACAGCTGAGCATGCAACTCGATCACGACCAGCTTCACAAGCTGCTGGATGCTCTTGGTGAAAGCGACATCCAGGAGTTCCGCCTGGAAGGCGATGACTTCCGCCTCGAGGTGCGTCGCAACCTGCCAGTGACCACCGTTGCGGCACCAGTGATGCCGGTAGCCCAGGCTGCCCCTGCTCCAGCTCCTCCAATGGATGTGCAGCTCCAGGGCGAGACCGCATCATCGGCACCTCCAGCTGCTGCCGGCACCCGCTCGGATTTGGTGGATGTCACTGCACCGATGGTGGGTACCTTCTATCGCGCACCCGCTCCAGGTGAACCTCCGTTCGTGGAGATCGGCAATCGCATTACGGCCGGTCAGACCATCTGCATCCTCGAAGCGATGAAGCTGATGAACGAGCTCGAAGCTGAGGTGTCTGGTGAAGTCGTGGAACTTCTCGTTGATAACGGCACGCCTGTGGAATTCGGTCAGGTTTTGATGCGTGTCAAGCCCGGCTGAGTTGCCAGGCCGCCTCGATCGCGGCCAGCATGCTGGCCGACCGCGCGATTCCTTGACCGGCGATGTCGAAACCCGTGCCATGGTCCGGCGACGTTCGCAAGAAGGAGAGGCCGAGGGTGGTGTTCACGGCCTGATCGAACGCCAGGAGCTTGACGGGGATCAATCCCTGGTCGTGGTACAGCGCCAAGAGCCCATCCGGGCTGTTGGGTGCAGGTGTCTGGTTCCAGGCCTGGGCGGCACTCAGCCAGCAGCTGTCCGGTGGCATGGGCCCTAGCAATGTCACGTTGGGATGCGTAAGCCGCCAACGTTCCAGCAAAGGAATGAGCCAGTCCAGTTCTTCTGTTCCCAGTTGACCCTGTTCACCTGCGTGGGGATTGAGACCCGCCACCACCAGCCTGGGGTTGGAATTGAAGCGAAGGCAGAAGCTTGTCAGCGCATCCAATTTCTCTTCCACCAGGTCAGCGGACAGTCGCAGAGCTACCTGATGCAGGGGGATGTGGGTGGTGGCCAGCAGCGTGTTGAGACGCCATCCCGTCTGCGGAGACAGGGCCGTGAACAACATGGAGGCCCGTTTTCCACCCTCGAGTTCTGCGAGGCGTTCGGTCTGTCCGGGATAGCGATGCCCTGCGGCATGCCAGGCGTGCTTGGCAATCGGAGCCGTTACCAGTGCACATCCCTGGCCCTGTTGCACCAGCTGCACGGCCCGGGTCAACCACTGGAAGCTGGCTGCACCGCTGATGCTCCCGGCACTGCCGGGCTCCAGCGGGCCGCCGGGGATGGGTTGATCGTCCACCTCCAAGCCATCCGGGTCAGCTATGGGTGCCTGGGTTCGTTCCTTGAGTTGCTGAGCGGCGCGTTCCAGACTGGCTCTGCAACCCACCAATAGTGGGCTGACGTTGGCCGGCCGTTGTGGATCTGCCAGGGCCTTAAGCGTCACTTCCATGCCGATGCCCGCTGGATCACCGAGGGCAATCACCAGCCGCTGATTAGCGTCGTGGCAATTGGAAGTTGTGGTCATGCTGCGCTGGTTATTGATTGGTTTGCTGCTCTACGGCTTGGGGACGGCGCTGCGGCAAGGTTGGCTGGAGGTGCAGTGGAGTCAGTTGCTGCATGATGCTGGACTGACATTCATCGATCCGGACCGGCCGATGCAGTGGCATGAGTTGCCGCTGTTGAACCCGCAGCGGACGGAACCTGTTGCTCCGTGAGCCGTTCCTGTTCCAGGCACTGGGCCAGCCCGCTGCGGAAATTTGGATGCACCATCCTGTAGCCAAGCTCCTTGCAGAGCAGGTCATTGCTGACCCGTCGATTCTCCGCCCAAAAGGAGCGCGCCATGGGGCTCATCTCGGCTTCCGCCTCGCTGTAGGGCTTGGCATCCGGGAGCGGGCATCCCTGCAGCTCTGCGGCATGGCGTTGGAGGAGTGCACTGGGTGCCGGTTCGTGATCACAAACGTTCACCACGCTTGGATGGTGCCCCTCTGCAGAGCAGTGCATCAGGTGCAGGCAGGCCGCGGCGATGTCATCGATGTGCACCCGACAGAACACCTGTCCGGGCTTGTCGATCGGCTGAAGCGTGCCGGCCTTGACGGCGGCAAGTGGTGATCGTCCTGGGCCGTAGATCCCCGGCAGTCGCAGAATCTGAACCGGCAGACCACTCTTGAGCCATTCTTGCTCGCAAGCCAGGCGTCGCCGGCTGCGCTCCTGCGTCGCATTGGGCGGATCCGCTTCGCGAACCCACTCTCCATTGGTATTGCCGTAGACGCCGGTGGTGGAGAGATAGCCGACCCAGCGCAGCGGTTGTAGTTGCAGCAGCGGGCCAAGGGTGCGCAACACCGGGTCGCTGGTCTCGCGGCCAGGCGGGATGGTGCTCAGCAGATGCGTCACCCCTTCAAAGGCTGAGGCTGGCGGTATCAGGTTGTTGGCGCTGTCGAATGGAAGCGTCTTGCTGCCTGGATCAGGGTTGCGGCTGGTCGTGATTACCCGCATCCCCATTGCTTCGGCGAGGGACGCGAGACGGCGACCACTGAAGCCGGCTCCAAGGATGCAGAGTGTTGAGCCTTCAGGCAGTGGCCGGCAGCGGTTGACAAGCGGGTCAGGCATGAGTACAAACGTATTAGCAATGGTTTGGTCGTGACTGGTTCCTGTCTTTCTCTGGTGTCTCCACAGCGTTCCATGCTGCCTTCTTGTGATGGCAGTCGTGTGATCAGGGCCTCTGAGCGGCAGTGGATCCCTTTGGGCAGGCTGGTCAAAGCCCTGGTGGCGTCAGCGCTCCTGGGCGCTGCGTTTCTGCTGGCGCCTGAGCAGCCTGAGCAGCAGGCGTCGATTTGTCAGCAGCATCATTCCGTCGAAGCTTGCAGGGTCTGGTGAACAGCACTCCGTTCAGGCCACCTGCAGCATCCAGTCGGAGTCGTCTTGATTGTTGAGTGACGGTTCGCCTGGGGTTGAAGGGGGAACTGATTGAGATGATTCCGGTTGTGCCCACTGGAGTAGGCGCAGGGCCAAGCGCAAGTCGCCATCCATCCAGGCTCGGATGGCCATGGCCCGTCGAGGATCGTAGAAGCGTTGACGGCGATACCAATCGAACACTTCAGCGTCGGATTTGTGACCATTGCATGACAGACATGCTGGAACACAATTTTCGGTCACGCTCAAACCTCCTCGAGCACGGGGAAGAATGTGATCAATAGATTCAGAAGGTTTGCCGCAGTAAATACAACTTTTACCGGTATAAGAGTGGAGGGATTGACGCCATCGTCGGACACGCAATTTGGGGCAAAGTTCTTCGAGGAAGACCGCATCCCTGTTGTGCATCCGAATGTCTCGGTTGGTTGGATTCTGACGGGTTCATAGCGATCGTCAATGTGTCCATCGCTGCATTTTTGAATCTTTTCCCGACTGTTTTGAATGTGATTTTTAACGTCCAACGGCTTGTTTTTATTGCCCTAAGCCTTAAAGTGATTTTTGCTGGTTTTTTGCTACGACATCAATCGCCTCCTGCTGCTGCCTTGGGTTGACCCCAGCAGGACTCGTGCGGGTCACTTACCCCTTTGACGCCGTGACCCATGCTCAAATGGGGAGGATCCGCCCTCGGGGTGTTTGGAGAGGTTCGGGTCGTGGCTGGGAATTTCCTCTGGCAGCCGCCGATTTGCTACTTGAGCGTTTCGGAGGGCGCTTCCGTGTTGAAGAGGAGCTGCTGAGCTGGCTTCACTGGCATCGTCATCCGCTTCCACCGCTTCCGCACCATCGCGTCTTGGTGGCCAGTGCCGATTTGGATCAACCGCTGTTGGACGGACGCATGCCGTTGCCCCATCAGCGCTCGGGCGCGCGCTGGCTGCTGGCCAGGCGTGGGGCGTTGCTGGCCGATGAGATGGGACTTGGAAAAACGCTCACTGCCTTGCTGGCGGCCCGGGCGCTAATGCGCGCTGTCTCCCTGCGCCTGATGGTGATTGCGCCCGTAGGTCTGCACCCGCATTGGCGCCGCGAAGCTGCAGCGTTAGATCTGGAGTTCAGCTTGCACAGCTGGGCCAAGTTGCCCGTTGCGTTGCCAGAGGCCGGCACCTTGCTACTGGTGGACGAAGCGCATTACGCCCAATCTCTGCAGGCGCAGCGCACGCAGGCGTTCTTGAGGCTGGCGCGGCATCCTCGCCTGCGCGCGGTGTGGATGCTGACCGGCACGCCTATCCGCAACGGTCGTCCGATTCAGTTCTTTCCGCTGCTGGCAGCGATGGATCATCCGATTGCGCGTGATCAGAAGGCCTTTGAAGAGATCTTCTGTCAAGGACATTGGAGTGAGAGTGGTGGTCAGCGCCGCTGGCGCGCTGATGGTGCCAGCCGCCTGGAGGAATTGCGTCATCTCACCCGCCCCCTCGTGTTGCACCGCCGGAAGCAGTCAGTTCTCGGTCTTCTGGCGAAGACGCGGCAAATGCACCCGGTTTCCCTGGCGGCAGATCAGAACCGAGGGCTGGATCACCGCTTGCGTCTGGTGGTGGAGGACTATCGCCATCGCGTGTTGGCTGGTGAGGTCCGCTCCGATGCTGAATCCCTGGCTGTTCTCACCTCCATGCGCATGATCGCAGCGGAGTTCAAGCTGCCGGCGGCCCGCAGCCTGGTGCAGAAGTTACGCAGTACAGGAGAGGCCATTGTGTTGTTCAGTTCCTTTGTGAGCCCACTTCAGCTGCTTCAGGAGGATCTTGGTGGCGAACTGCTAACCGGCCGGCAGAAACCCGAGCAACGCCAGGAGGCGGTAGACCGCTTTCAAGTCGGCGATTCGGACCTGTTGCTGGCCACCTATGGAGCGGGTGGCTTGGGATTCACCCTCCACCGGGCCCGTCACGTGGTGTTGCTCGAACGACCCTGGACCCCCGGTGACGTGGAACAGGCGGAAGATCGCTGTCACCGCATCGGCATGGATGGTGGTCTCACCAGCCACTGGTTGCAGTTGGGTCTGGCGGATCAGCTCGTGGATGCCTTGGTGGCCAGCAAGGCCAACCGGATTGAACTGCTCTTGGGACCCCGCCAGGTCAAGCTTGATCGTCAACCGTTGCCGGCCATGGTGGCGCGCTGTTTGCAGGATTGCTGACGGACGGTCAGCTCATGTTTCAGCATCGGATCGTGGCGTTGGTCACCTTTGGCCAGCAGGGCTGAGGCCTGCTTCACGTCGGCACAGGCTTCGTCATCACGTCCGATCAGAGTATGAATTAACGAGCGGTCGGTCAGCGGGATGGGATTGCCGGGGTGGCCTTTCACCACGGCATTGCAATGATTGAGCGCTTCATCAAGACGCTGAAGGTCGAGCCCCTCCAGGCAGCTGGAAGCGGCCAATTCAGGATCGTTGGTCGGCTTCGCCGTTTCGCCACCTCGGACGCAGGCCTGGATCAAAAGCAGCTGCCCTGCCAACACCAGGGCTGGCATTATTCGGGCGGGATGCCGAAGCCCAAGCCTTTTTTGCAACACGGTGATCAGTAGCTGTACCGCTCAGTAGCATCCCAGCTCTCCGATGTTCCTGAGTCACTGGCACCGACCGAAGAGTTGTTGAAGCTTGAGCTGCTGTTCTGGGAGCCACCAAAGAGATCTCCGAGGTATTTGCCGCAGTCGGGGTAGTTGCCTGGGTCGGCCACCACCGCTTCGGCGATCATGACGGCGGCATGTTCCGGAGATGTTTTGAACAGTCCACTGCTCTGCCGCTTGATTAAGGCGTAGGACGCTTCCCAGCTCACCTCGTGGTTGTTGCCGTTGCTGCGCATGAAGCAATACATCTGAGCCCCTTTCTGGGCCGGACCGGCCGCAGCGGCTTCAGCAGGACCAGCGGCCAGCAGCATCCCGGCCATGGGAAGAAGGAGAGCAAGGCGGGTGCGGAGGCTGGCCATCGATGGACAGAACAATCGGTCTGCGCCAACGTATCGGCTCGGGTTTTTCTGTCCAGAGCTGGGTGGACTCAGGAATTGCCGACTCCCAGCGGTGTCAGCAGTTTCACCATCAGTGGGAGCACCAAGAGAACGGTGATCAGACGTACAGCGTGCAGCGCAGCCACGGCAGCGCCAACGCCGTAATTCGCACCCACCAGACTCATGCCGCTAATGCCGCCTGGTGCAGCTCCCAAGAGGGTGATTAGGGGGTCGACCCCCAGGAGCCGACTCGCCCACAGCCCGACGACCAGTCCCGTCATCACCAGCGTGAGTGTGATCAGAACGGCCGGTTTCCAGAGGCTTTGCAACTGCTCCAGCGATGCTCGTGTCAGTCCAGTGCCGATCACGGTGCCGATGCCGATTTCTAGAGCCGTGCGGGTGCCTGCTGGCCATTGGGCGGTCTCAATGCGACCGCTCATGCTCACCAGGGCGGCTCCCAGCAGCGCCCCGGCCAGAGGAGCGGCGGGAAGGCCGGTGCAAAGCGCCAGCAGTCCCATGCCGATCCCGGCCAGCACGTAGATCAGCAGGGTCATCAAAGGAGGCATTGCACCCGCGTGCATCAATGCTGTCAGTCTGAATGCAGAGCTGTCGTTGTTTGTCAACGTCTCTCTTGAGCCTGAGAGATGCATGTGTTGTTATCGGGCCAGCACCCTTCCCTTTCCGGATGAGTCAGTCCGTCTCCTTCCGCATCACGCGAACCGCTGAGGATGTTGCGCAGATGCTCAATGCGTTGTCTCAACGCCTCGTGAAGTTGGAACAACGACTGGAAACTCTCGAGCTGGAGATGCGCCACCAGCGCAGTCAGTCGGAGTCCATGCCGGCTGATGAGCTGCAACGTCTTGATGATGTGGATCAGTTGCTGCTCGATTGCCAAGAATTGCTGAGCAGTTCGGAGCCTGAGAGCCGTGATGAGACGGCCGTTGCTGAAAGTCCTGCATTTGAGTCCGGAGATGCGGACCTGCAGATGGCTGCATAAGAGGGGTCAAAAGTGTCAAAATGAAAAGAAAGCCACCCATGGCACCAACAACTCTCTCCACATCCGGTAGTAGCGGCTCTGGTCATGGCCACCGGAGTTCGCACGCTTCGGCTTCGCTGGTATCCCCTGGGCCCAAGGGTTTTTACGAGGGAGGTCACCAGCTCGAAAAGCTGGAGTTTGCTCTTGCAGTGGCCATGACACGCGGTGACAGCAGCCGTTCTGAACTTCTGCGTCAACAGATTGCTGCACTGGGTGGGAATGCTGAGGAGCCTGGGACCTGACAGTGGCAGTCACGTCAGCGGGCTTTTCAAATCGGGATCGATCGCATCAAGGAAATACTTGCATTTGTTGTTGGTGCATTGTTGAAATTCAAGATCACTTGTTAATATCCACCTGATGAATGTTGTGTTGAAGTGACAGCGTCGGTGAAGTCGGTTGTAACGCTTCCGTCATCCGATCTCGATCGGGAGCAATTATTGGTTCGTGCACGTCAGTGTCTTGAGCAGGCACGAGTGCAAGCGGAGGAAGGGAATATTGCTGGTTCGGCCCAAACCATCCTTAAAGCTCTTGATCAGGAGCGTCGTGCCGGCAGTGTCGGCCCCCAGGTGATGCAGCTAATCAAGCCACGACCCACAGCCTCAAATTGGGGAAATCGAAGTTAAACGCGAACAACCGTTCAATGTTTGCAAGCGGGTGACCGGATTCGAACCGGCGACGTTCAGCTTGGGAAGCTGACATTCTACCACTGAATTACACCCGCACAGACATAATTTTAACTCATGTCTATAGCTTTGAAGTGCCGAATTGTGTCACTCAGCGACTCAAAGCTAGTGAAGCTGCGCTCACACCTGCACCCATCGTTCCTTTATGCAGTCCAAGGGATTGGAGGACCGATTCAATGGCTGCTACGGCGGTGAGCACATCGCGATCGCACACAAATCCCAGATGACCGATGCGGAACACTTTGCCTTTGAGGTGGTCCTGGCCACCAGCGAGAAGAATGTCGTAGCGGTCTTTGACCGCCTTGCGCAGCTGTTCAGCATCGATGCCGTCAGGAGCGACAGCGGTGATGGCAGGACTTCCGTGACCTTCCGCTGCGAATAGCGGCAGTCCGATCGCTTTCATTGCAGCCAGTGAGGCGTCGCGATGGCGGGCATGGCGGGCAAAGATTGCGTCCAGGCCTTCGGCTTGCATCATCTCCAGAGCCGCGTCAAGAGCGAAATAGAGATTGACTGCTGGTGTGAAAGGGTTGCTGTTTTTGGCAGCTGTTTTTCGGTAAGGACCGAGATCCAGATAAAACTTGGGCAGATTGGAGCGCTCATAGGCCTGCCAGGCGCGTTCGCTCATGGCCACAAAGCTCAGACCCGGGGGCATCATGTAGCCCTTCTGTGACCCCGATGCCACCACATCCAGTCCCCAGGCATCCATCGGGACATTGGTGGCCCCAAGACTGGTGACGCAATCCGCGATGGTGAGGGCGGTGCCGTGAGCGTTCACGTGAGCACTGATCGCCTCCAGGTCGTTGATCACGCCTGTGGAGGTTTCCGAGTGGGTGAGGATCACTGCCTTGATGGCTTTGGCGGTGTCTGCTTCCAGGGCAGCCCGGAAGGCCTCAGGGTTGAGGGGTTGGCCCCATTCGGCCTTCACCACCTCCACCTCGAGCCCGTAGGCGCGGGCCACTTTCACCCAGCGTTCGCCGAACTTGCCGTTGTCGCCGCAGAGCACCTTGTCGCCGCGGCTGACGGTGTTGATAATTCCGGCTTCCATGGCGGCCGTGCCGCTGCCGGTGATCACCAACACGTCGCTGCTGGTTTGGTGCAGCCAGCGCAGTTGGGCGGTGGTGCGCTCCACCACGGCCTGGAATTCACCGCTGCGGTGACCGATCGGGTGCCGGCCCATGGCCTTGAGAACCGTTTCGGGCACCGGGGTGGGCCCGGGGATCATCAGGGTGAGCTTGTCCTGCACGGGCTCAAGGAGTGCCAATCGTCCATCCTAAAAAACGATCCGCTCTTCTCCTCATCGCTGAGACGTCTGCTGTGTCTGCAACCGGGTTGACCTTGCCCGTTTGGGTGGCGGCTGCAGCGCGCGCGGCTGTGCTGGTGCTGCAGGGTGGTGCTGCGCCTGCGAGCGTTGAACTAAGAATCCCAGGCGAACAGGCGTCTCGTTCTGTGCCTGTTTGGGCTGCTGCTCGCCTGGAGGATGGGACTCAGGCGCTGGCCATCACGGTCTGTGACCCCGGCCGAGGGCTTGATCTCACGCGCGGTCTGGAGATCTGGGTGCGTGCAGCCCGCACATCTGCTCCTGGACCCGGGTTTCAAGTGACAGCCGGTGCTGGCGTTGGACGGCACGTCCAGGACGGCGGGCTCTGCATGTCCGGGTTCGCTCGGGAGTTGCTGGACCTCAACCTCACGGATCTGCTCACAGTGGAGTCGGCTCTGGAGTTGGAGGTGGTGCTGCCCCGTGGCCAGGAGTTGGCCTTGCGCACCAGCAATGCAGCGTTTGGGGTGGTGGACGGTCTGGCGCTGATCGGAACGCAGGCTGAGGTGCAGACCAGTGCATCGCCTGATCAACTGGAGTTGCTGTTGGCCCAGTTAAGAGAGCTGGCGTCTCAGTCTGGCTTTGCTGGACAGCTCACCCTGGTAATCGGTGAAAACGGAATGGATCTGGCCCATCAACTTGGTTTGTCCCAGCAGCAACCGGTGCTGAAGGCGGGGAACTGGATCGGTCCGGTGTTGGTGGCGGCGGCCGAAGCTGGTGTCCGCGAATTGCTTCTGCTTGGGTACCACGGAAAACTGATCAAACTGGCCGGAGGGATTTTTCACACCCATCACCACCTGGCGGATGCCCGCTTTGAGGTGTTGGCCGCTCTGGCGGTGCAGCAGGGCCTGAGCACGGAGAGCATCCGTCCCTTGCTGCAGGTCGCATCGCTGGAGCAGGCCTGGGAATGGCTCGCCTCGCAGGATGCAGGCCAAGCCAGAGCGCTTTGGATGTCCATGGCTGGGGCAGTTGAGCAGCGCAGTCAGGGCTACTTGCAGCGCTATGGCTGTCCGGCCATGGCGATTGGCGCTGCCTTGTTCAGTCGTGATCGTCAGCTGCGCTGGGCAGGCCCTGAAGGCCTGCGGATGCTGGGCCATGCGGGCCTGAGTCTGGAGCCCTTGCTGGGCGGTGAAAGTGGAGGCCCTTCTCTACGCTGATGGATTGGCGATCGTGTTCAGCGATCTCCCGTTCCACGGATCACGTGCGAGATGTCTCAGGTTTCGAGTGAAGGTCAGCGTCAGCCGGCCATCGTCATCCTTGATTTCGGCTCCCAGT
>MDTA01042120.1_pt1 | contig 10786 bp, 2 predicted proteins | sample 811151 | NCBI WGS metagenome assembly MDTA01 (sample SAMN05326648, study PRJNA326480) | marine metagenome | isolation source: seawater | place: Indian Ocean: South | collected 2010 | reverse complement strand
ACTGTAATTGATTTTTTTTCTAATTCTTTCATTATATTATTATAAACCACCGTTAATATCTTTCTCTCTTCTGTTAAAAATCCATATTTTTGATCACTTTTCTTTAAAACGAATTCTCGGTTTTTCTGATTGGATGTAAACTTCTTTGTTCGTTTATACTTTTTACCACCTTTTGAATTTATCGTCATCATTCTAAAAGCTAAAAGTTTTGTCTTTATAATTAGAAATAGTTTATTAAATTATTTAAATTAAATTAATCCGATTTTTTGATAATAAAATATATTATATATCTTTACCTTTCTTCTGTTTTTTTTTTATTTTTCAATTTTTATAAACTATTTTGATTATAAAAATTCTAAAACATATCTGCGAACATCATCATCCAAAATATTATTACAGCTTTCAAATTCTACTGTAATTGATTTTTTTACCAATTCTTTCATTATATCATTATAAATCACCGTTAATCTCCTTTTCTCTTCTATTAAAATTAATTTTACAATATCTAATTGTTGTGTAAATTTTAAAATATTCTTTATATCTGCTCCATTTTCTAATAATAATTCTATTATCTTTCTATTTTGATATAATATAGCTCTTTTTAGTGGTGTTAAACCATAAATATCTATTGTATTTATATTTGCTTTGTATTTTAATAATACCTCTATCATATTAATATCTTCATAAATAACTGCTTTCATTAATGTTGAATGTCCGTATTTATCTTTAAATTCTACATCAACATTGTTTTCTAATAATATCTTACAAGTTCTCAAATTAGAATATAATACACATTTTATTAATGCTGAGTGCGTATAATCATCAACTATATTTACATCAGCACCATATTTTAATAATAAATTGATAATTTTACAATCATTCTCATAAAATATAGCACATATTAAAGGAATTCTTCCACTCTCGTCAACTTCATTTACATAAAATCCATCTTTTAAAAATTTTTCAATTCCCTCTTTATCATTTTGATATAAAGTTTTATAAAAATTGTTCATTATCTAATAAATTTTACATTATTTTTCGTTTTTCAAATTTTCAAAAATTAATGATTCTTCTTCTTTCGTGTAACATATAGCATTTCTTCTTTTTGCCTTCTGTTTAATATCGTCTATATCAACACTAAAATTTACATTCATATCATACATATCAAAATTTACTATATATGCATTAATTATCTCCATCTTTTCATTATTTTTAATTTGATATGTCTCTGTTCTATCATATAACTGATCTAATCTTGAAACCTTAAAACCAGATGATGCTTTATGACCTCCTCCCCCAAAAGTTGTCGCAATTACAGAAAGATCTGGACAATTCTCTTTTATACCTCGTAAACTTATGCTCCAAAGACTATCCCCCTCGAATGTTATAATAGCAAAATCAATATTTCTATCTGTCTCACAAAGATAATTTCCAACATCAGATGTTAAAGATCTATTTTTTATCTCCACTATCATTATATTATATGTTTTCTTCCCATAAATAAAATATGATTTCTTTGCCTTTTTCGCAATATTCCTTATCTCCTTATCATTTATTTCCTTCAATATTTTACCTTCCTCTAATAAATCATTATAAGATTTTTCCTCGTCTTCAAAATAACTTGTTAATTCATCTAGTGTTAAATGATTATTTAATGCAAAATTAATTTCCTTTGATTCCTTCAATTTAAATCTCCATAAATCCTTATCTCCTATATAATCTATGAAAAATGGTCTGGATAATCCTCTCTCACCAAAAAAGTAATCCCAAGAAAGTTGAGCACCTGAAAGTTCCTGTTTAAAAATAATTTCAACATTGCAAAAATTATGCTTTATAATATCTTCAAAAAGTTGCTTTGAACTATAATGATGATCTAAAATCGTAATATGCTTAAATTTCGTCACATTTTGTAATACATATTTTGGTTGTGGACATATATCCACAAAAAGAATTGATTTATTCTCAATATCCTCTAAAACAGGATTGTCGCCAGGTGACATTTCATAGTGTGTGGCTGTCTTACAGTATTGAGAAGCAGCCCATAAACCTCCTATACCATCTGGACAATTCTTATGATAAACAATAAAATCAAAATTTCTTGGCATTTTTAAAAATTTTATATAAATATTATTATCTTTCAATTTTTAACTATATTAGTTTAAAATTTAAATTTTTACATAATTTGAAATATTTCTTTATCTTAAAAATTTTCAATATTTTGGTTTTCATACTCTTCTTCTGTTAATCCATCTACGTAAAATGCTAATATTTTCTCTATTGGACATTCTTTTGTCAATTCATTTAAAGATTTTCCTGTCGTACGCACAATATCACTTATTTTATGCTTTCCACGTGGTATATTATATTTATCTAAACATGTATCTGTTACACTTTCTGAAAACTGACTTGTAAACTGTGTTTCCAAATCTGTTACCTCTGTACAAGTTTGATGACATATACTTTTATTTTTCAATAAGTTTGTATTACTTTCATCATTAGCTGTACACCGCCTTTTAGGATCTTGTGCTAATAACTCTCCTTCATTTGTATGTCTTCTTTGATATTGTCCGCCATATTTTATATCATACTCATATTTTTTCCCCTCTCCATTACTTGAAATTCTTTCACAAAAATTTGTCATTTGTTCAATATTTAAAGGATTACTATCTGTATCAGATTTTATACGTTCTCCTGTCTCTGTATTATATGTTGTTGCATTACTATCATCTCTTGTCATTTGTATTATTCCATAAAAACCTAAACCCGTAAGTGCAAATACTCCCGTTCCAAGAAAAATATTACCATACCATGTTTTCGTAAAATTTTTTGAAAAATCATCCAACTTATTTGTTATATCATCCGCTAAATCTGATAGTGTATTATAATCAAGATCTACGTTTTGTCTTGGAAACGGTGGATCTTCTTCAACAATGATAGCATTCTCTTTCTTAAATTCATCCCATTTGCTTTTTAATTGTTGTGTCCTAGTAGTTAAGTTTTTTTTAGTCAGATAAAAATTATTATCTTCTAAAAATTTCGTTGTTATTGTTTTTTTACTTGAGTCCTTCAACTTTCCTATCCACTCATCTAATAAAATTTTCATCGTTTGTTGTGGTTCTTTGTTCTTTACGTCATATAATGTACTATTAACTTTTACCAAAGATTCATTTTTATCTTGAATCTTTGTAATTTCAAAATTTTTTCCAATTTCTATATTATTAAAAGACTTTGTCAATTCGGATATTTCGAAATTTTTTAATGTAATATTTTCCTGTTTTGTCGGCGTATTTAATTTTTCATCTAAATATTCATTTAAAAATTTAAATATAAGGTGGTCATTAAACATACAGAAAGATAGTTTCCTTTTCTTAAATTTGTTTATTAAATAATCAACTTGGTCATCATTTAATGATATATTAAATGCTTTATTTATTCTATATTTCACATCTTGCAAATTATTCTCCTCAGGAAATGCATATTTTCTCGCCATCTGACGATATATATCTTCTGTAACTTTAATTAGTTTCTTATTATTATTTTTCATAAAATACATTTTATCAATTTCAATAACTTGTCCTACTTGTAATTTTCCAAATATACTTCTACTATTTATAACTTCTTCGTTTTGTGACAAATGACTGTTTAACGAACTTATTTCATTGTTTTCATGGAACTTTTTTGCTTTTTCTATAATTTTTTCGTTGTCTTTATTAAATTTAGCTTTAATTGTCATACCTTTTCCTTCAGAAAATATAAAATTGTCTGGGTCTATTTCATATTGTAAATATATTTCTCTTTGTTTTCTTGGTAACTTATTATAATGGTATTTCCATTTATCTCCGTTTACTAAAGGGACATCAATCAAACCATGATTTTCTTCTATATATTCTTGCGTTCTCTCTAAAGTTAACCACTCTTTATATGAAATATTTTCTTTAGACATATCTATGTCTTTTTTGAATGTAGTTCCATAATTTCCAACATTAATTAGTTTCTTGAACGTAAGTTCATAACCTCTTATATATTCCATAGTTATTGTATTGTATGTTTCTATCCTATGATTTTCAACACGCTTAATAATTTGCGAGTCTTTTAACATTTTAAATTTTTTATTTTTCTCTTTTTCTTCTGTATCAATTTGTTTATTTATTTCTAATTCATAATAATCTCTTGATGTCTTCTCTTTATATTTATTATTTTCAAAATTAGACATTCGGTCATGATAATTTTTAAAAACTTTTAATAATTTTGTTTCTTTATTTGTTTTATAATTCATACTGAAAAGTGTATCTGCCTCTGTGTCTTTTATATCTTCAATAGAAGGTATATCTTCAATAGAAGGTAACTTCGATCTCTCTTTCTTATTTAGACTTTCTTCCTTCCATATATTATATATAAACTCAAATTTGTCTGGTTTATCATTAAACATATCTTTATTATTCATTTCAGAATAATATACTGCAAGAAATTGAGATATTAATTTCTTTCTTCTATTTATGTTATCATTTTTAACAACATCTTTCAGAATTTTATCCAAAATGAATGCTGGATCTCCAGATTCAATACTAATATCATCAAATTTAAATTTTTTTACAATTTCAAAACGGTATTTAATATCCATTTTTTTCTCAAAATCTTTTTCGTTTTCTATATTCATTTTGTCTTTTAACATATCTAAATCTTCATTCAGTTCATTTAATCGCTCTTCATATTGTGGATTTTTTAAATTTTTTAAAGACTTAAAAGATCTATTTATAAGTCTCATATTTCTTCTTCCAAAATAATTATTATATAGCTCGACTCTTTTTTCTAGTTGTTCAAACTCAGTTCTCATCTGATCTGCATCTGTTTGTAAATATTTTATAATGTTTTCTTCTTCTAAATAAATCTTCTCAAATGGTGGAATATCAAATGTGTTAGAGCTATACAAAGTTATAACATCATCATCTTGAATTACATCTGAACTTGCAATTACAAAAGGTTCAGCTTTATTAATCTTAAACATATCTATAAGAGAACCATATTTTTTTCTATTTTCCCTTATTAATGTTTCACCCACACTTAAGTCCTCAAGATTATCCGCAATCATTGTATCTATGTCGACTTGCTTCATTTTATACTGTTTTGTTTCTGTATCTATTTTACTTCTATCAATTTCATAATAATAATCATTCGGTATGCTACCAAAACCAACAGAATCAAAAGAATCAAAAATATCTACTTCTACTGCTTCTGCAACTGGAACTGAAGTATTACTAACAGGTGTTTCAGAAGCACTGGAATAATTATACCCTTCAGGATAACGCAATTTATATATTTCATATTTTTTTTCAAACTCAGCCGCCTCAAGTATTTCATCCAAGGAATGTTCCATTTCTAAATAATTTTTTAAAATTTCTTTATTTATTGAAGCATCTGACAATTCTGTTTTTATTTTACTTAATAGATTATCTGATATTTCAAATTGATCAACAGGTTTTAACGTAGATTTTCTAGCTTCTATTTTTTGTTTTAATAATCTTCCTTGTCTCGTTTCATTAAATTCATATAATGTATAGTTTTCAAACTTCTCATTTATTTTATCCATATTTAATTGATCGGCTCTTACTTTTTTGTCCTCAATATACCAATTAAAAAATTCCTCTCTAATTTTCTTTACAAGTCCTTCATCTTTTTTTGAAAATTCTACATATTCTGTACTTTCACCAATTCCTAATACATCATTTTCTGAGATTCCATAAAGTATACTTAATTCATTAATCGTAATTTTAGAATAGACATCAAGTTTTTCTTTATACCTGTCTACATCTCCTTTACCAGGGCTTTCAACATTAAAGTCATCCAAAATCTCATCCATAGAATCTTCATATATTTCTTTCCAAACAGATCTAAATTCTTCAAGTTTTTGATAATGTGTTAATGAATTATTATTATATGTTTCTACTGACTGTAAAAATAATTCATCTCTTTTTCTAATTACTTTTTCTGGCATTTTTTTCCATACATTTTCATTAAACGCATTTTTCGTTTTGTATATCTCAAATACATCTCCATTTTCATTTATAACATATCTTTTATCCATATTATCGTCTTTTAGCTCTTTATTTAGATTTACTGATAAAATATTTCTATTATAAACAAGTGACTTGGAATAATTGGGTGGTAATGTAATTATATTTGGTGAAAATTCATACACCTCAATATTATATAGTTTATTATATCTTTGTGAATTCTTATAAATATTCTCTTCATCTATGATGTTTAATAAAGTTCGGTCAAAATAATTTTTTTCTTCATTTATAGGACCTTTCATTACTATTTTAAGAATAAGCTGTTCTCTTATTCGATTTACTTTTCTTTCGTAATTTTTTTGGTAATAAATGGAATCATCATAATCATCTAGTCCAAGCTCTTCTGCAGATATATTATTTTCAATTAATAAGGTTCTTAACTTGGAAGGATGTTGAATATATTCTTGTCTTAGATTATCGTTTGTTTGAGTCATAATTTCATTAATAGTATCATAAATTTCATTATTGTTAAATTTTCCCTCTTTATATTTATCATATAATGCGCTTAAGATTTCAAAATTTGATTTACTCACATTATATACGGTCTGAAACAGGTCTCTTTTTAATTTTAATATATCACTATTTCCTTTACTATTCTCTGTCAAAGAATCACCTGAATATCTATTATTTATATCATCCATAATACTACTTATTATTCGATGTAAGTTCCCATCGTCAAAATATTCTCTATCAAGTATTGCAATTTTATCATCATTTTCACGTATACCAAAATACTTTCTTTTGATTATATTATCATTATTTATTGGAATTTCAGTGTAACTTTTGAATTCATAAGTGTTAATCAAACTTTTAAATAAATCCAAATCATAAGTATCACTTTTAATAGAATCTAACGTCCTCTCACTTCGATCTTCAAGTTTCATTATTGTCTCGCCAATTTTTACCTCTACTTCTATTCTAGTCTTAAATTCATTATTATCATGTTCTATGTCGTAAATAGTCATACTAATTTCATCTATTTTCTTATTGTCGCTTTGTTTATATTCTTTATTTTCATCTACTATGAGCTTTATACTATCTTTGTTTGTAATTCTTGTAGCATTTTGATACACATAATTTTCTTCATACCCAGATAACGAAACTTTCATATTTTTTAAATCAAGGAATGTTCTTTTGTTGTTGTTTTTGCTATCTACAATAAGTATCTGTTTTTCTTCATCAAGATAATGTATTTCATCATTATTATCTTTTATATTCAGAGAATCAATCTCATTCAATGTATATAAGTTTTGTGACAAATCAGTCCTTACCAATTCGTGGGCTTTTGGTCCTTTCAATTTTCCCTCTTCTATTGTAAATTGAACGGAGAATTTATATTCTTGAAAATCTAATTTACTAAGTATATCATCTTTAAATTCTCCTATGTAAGTTCTGTCATTATTGTTAATATATACAATTTTACCATTTTGTAAAGTAACTTTTCGTAATACTCTGGCAAGATTCATCTGATCGTTTATTTTATATTGTATTTCTGTATTTAGATTATGTTTAAATTTTTCGTCAAGTTCTTTGTCAATATTATCTTTATTATCATTATTATTATAAACATCAATATATTTGTATGTATTTTCGTTAAATTCATCAAATAAAACTTTTTCTTGTGGAAAAGAAAATTTTACTTCTTGATTTAATAAATTTTTTATCTTTTCTTCGTTTTCTATAATATTTTGAAATTTTTCTTCTGTTATATTATAATAACCATTTAAATATAATACATATCTTTCAATATAACTTATATTTTGTAATTTTAGCGTTTCATATACTTTTCTTATTTTATCTGAAATATCAATAGAATTAACATTTCCATCTATTATTTCCACTGTATTTAATCCACTGTTTAATTCTGATGAATCTGTAACAGAGTTATTTATTATATTATTGTAAGAAATATCTGCATAAAAAGATGTGTTTTTTTTCCAAGCTTCATTTTCTGCATACTTTTCATTATATTTTTCTACTGTTTTTAGTAATTTATACATCTGATCTTTATTTTTTTTTAAATCATCAACATTTTCTCTTTTACCATATTTAAATTTCATAACATCATCATCTATAGAGGCAAAAATACCATCATTGTCATCATATACATAGTAAATATCATTAGTAGGAACTGCTTCTATTTTTACATAAGTTTTTAAAGTTTCACTGTTTAAAAATGGTTTTTGAATCTCTTCCAAGTAATTGTCAGTATTTATAGCATCAACCGTTAAATTATTAACAATATATTCTAAATTTTTTTCCAAATCTATTGCAAAATTTGTTGTGAGTTGTGCATCTGATATATCATATTCGCTTAAAACAAATTGTAAGTTTTTAACGTCATCAATGTTTTCCTCTAAATCTGCCAGTGTTTGTTCTGTTAAGTTATATCCTTTCAGTTCGTCTTCTGTCACATTGAAAATTCGCCCTTGTTCATCTTCTTCATATAAATAATATAGATCATCATCTATTTCTATATAATTAAAATACTGATAAGAACTTATATTTTTTTTATCTCTTATTATATTTTTATTAGCTTCATCATACATTTCAGCTAAATCGTTAGTGGTAAAATCTTTTATTTCTTCAGAATCTATGGACTCTAAATGTTCATCCTGCAAACCTATTAATGTATTTTTAAATTGATCTATATTAGGTTCTTTTTCTTCTTGATATACTACAGTATCACTAATTACCCCTTTATCATCATTATCATTAAAAAAATAGTATAAATCATCTTTTATTTTATAGAAAAAATTATACTTATCAAGATTATCAACTTTTTCTGTTAAATAATCTTTGTTTATTTGTGATTTTATAATCTTAGAAGTTGTCTTTAAAAATTTTTTTAGATTAGGTTTTTTATTTTCTATATTTTGATCTCTTAATTTTTCTAAAAATATTTTATTTTCTTGAGAAAGATTTTTTGTAATATCATAATTTGTGGTGAATTTCTTCCTCAGTTCAGGTGGAAATTCTTTGTCATTTCGTAAAACACCATTCTCTATATTTTTTTCGTCTTCATAAAGATAATATCTATTTTCATCTATTTTTGCAAAATTTTTTAGATTTACAAACTCTTTTTGTTCATTATTATTAAATATTATCTCCTCATCAACATCATCTATTTTTAAATACATATATCTTTTTTCGTCTTCAATAACTCGTGCACTTTCTTCATATTTTTTAATAAGTAAAGAACGATATTCTTTATCTTTTTTGATATCATCTTTATAATTTTCTTTGATGTTTTGAATTTGCTCTTGAATTGTTTTAGGTAGATTTGAAATTTTATTTCCGGTTGATTTTAAATATATAGAATCTTCTACTTTTACATATTCTCCTAACAAACAAGTATCAAACATTGTAATTATATTCTTCTCATCTTTAAAGTCTTGATTTTTTAGGATACTTGGCATAGAAGTAAATTTTAAATCTTTAAATCTATTATTAACTGATTCTATATATTCTTTACCAAGTGTAAATTCTGATGCAATATAATTACTCATCTCATCAGAAATTTCAGAAAATTGTTCAAATCCTTTTTGTATTTCTGATAAGGAATCTGAGCTAATGTTCAAATTTTCTAATTTTTTTTCTTGAAAAATTTTCATTAAATCATTATTTGATTTTTCTGGATAATTAATACTTTCTATATCAAGATTGCAGTTTTCTACTTTCATTTCTTCTGTTTCACCAGTAAATTCATTTGCATAAAGGAAAGTTGCTATCTTATTATCTTTGTCATATTTTTTTAAAAAGATAGATTTTTTATAAGAATAATATTCTTCAAGATTATCATCAATATTTTTTGAAGCCAACGAATAGTTTAAAAATTTAATATAAGATTCCCCTGCTAAAATAGATGCATATGTATTGATAAGATTAAGTTTCTCTTTGAATAATTGAGAAGTTGTGTTTTGAGAAGTCGTATTTGATATTTTATTTTCTTGATTTTCAGAATCAACAGGTATATTATTATATGTATTAAAAATTTTATTGATATCTTCTTTCATATTATTGCTAATATCCTTAATAGAATGAAAAGGTGAAGATTTTGGCGTAAAATTTTTTATTCCATTTTTTAAGGAAAGTTTTTTTTGTATAAAATTTGATATCTTTGAAGTTGATATATTTTTTCCAACTCTTGGATTTTGAAATAAATCTTCTATATACTTTAAAAAATTACTTAATATTGTTTCTATATCCATATTTTCTTTAAAATGTAAGTAACTGAAAGCAATCAAAAAATTATCACTTGTTTGAATTATTTTATTTGCCAAAGTATTTACATCTATTTTCTGGGATCTAACTATTTTTGTATTTAAACCAACCCTAAAATTTCTTTTTCTATTTGATTTTTGGCTAGAACTTGTAATTAAATTAACAAATTTAGTGGCTCTTTTTTGTTTATAATTTATTATATTTTCTTTTGCAGATTGTAATGCAAGTTTTTTTGTAGATTGTGTTATATCAGAAGAGATATCAATATTTCCTGATAATAAATCTATATAATTCATAACTTCTGCATTTATATTATTAATCTTATGCGTTAATATACCAGTAGTTTCTTTTGCAAATTGAAGCACTTTATCATTCATGCTATTCGTTTTATTTTTTTCTAAATATCCTTGAATTATATATCGGGGAATATGTGAATACTTTGTTCCTTGTGTTACTAACTCTAATACTGAAAAATTAGATGTAATATTATT
>MDTA01137521.1_pt1 | contig 10787 bp, 5 predicted proteins | sample 811151 | NCBI WGS metagenome assembly MDTA01 (sample SAMN05326648, study PRJNA326480) | marine metagenome | isolation source: seawater | place: Indian Ocean: South | collected 2010 | reverse complement strand
ACCGAGGCATTATACGCATTAATCCAGTAGGCTAATTGTTCAGTTGGCGAGGAAAATCGCTTGGGGTGTGATTCTGGGCTCACGTTTGCGATAGAGTCCATATAAATATTCAAGTTTGTTCGATCCTTTTGAAGCCCTGCGTAATTCACTAATCCGTTTTCATTAACAAAAGATGAGAGCACTACGTCAAAAGGACTGTGGTCAAAGGGGATCTGGGCTTGACTTGGTATGTAAGAAAATAGTACGGTGATCACGCATAGAACTGCGGTTTGAACACATCCGTGCATTTATGGCCTCGGGTTAGTTATGTGAGATGATTTTCAAGAGCATACTAAAAGATCGACTTCATGGGAATGCATTGATTCTGCTGGTTCTCTTTGCCGCGTCGGCCCTGCGGTTGACTTACGTGATGTGGTTAAAGAATACGCCAGTAGGCGATAAAATGCTTATTGATTCAGCCTATTATCACCGAGAGGCTCTGCGTCTGGTTTCAGAGGGATGGATAGGAGATCAGGTTTTTTTCATGAACCCTTTTTATTCGTACTTCTTGGCTGTAATATACACTTATTTGGGGCCCTCTTGGCTGTGGATATGGATTATTCAATCGGCTATGGGGACGATGATATGCTATTTTACCTACGTGCTAGGCGGGAGGCTATGGAATAAAAGGGTTGGCCTAATTGCAGCGGCATTCTTAGCTCTTTATGGGGCGCTGGTTTTTTACGACGGAGCATTGTTAACTGCTAGTCCTATTCTATTTCTTAATACCTGGGCATTGATGCTGTTATTTGGGCGGAAGAGGTTGCATTGGACGTCTCTTATAGGAGCTGGTATTCTCCTGGGACTATCAGCCACTGCACGGCCATTCAGTATAATCTTTGCACTTGCAATGGTGCCGATTTTCTTCCGGGCAAATCGAGCTAAGTTCGTTAAGAACGTCATTTTTCTCTGGGGTGGTATATTTCTGGCAGTCATGCCTGTTATCATGCGTAATTATGCCATCGGGGGAGAATGGGGACTAACAACCTCTTCAGCTGGCATGAACTTTTATGTGGGTAATCATCCCGGTGCGACAGGTATTTATGCACAGGTTGATTTTTTGTCTACTGCCGAGCCAGACAGAGAGCGAGAAGAGTTCATGAGAGAAGCCGATCGCCGGTGTCAATGCGAGTTGACGCCAGGAGAAGCTTCTCGTTACTGGTTTGGGCAAGGCCTCACGTTTATTATCGAGTATCCACAAGAATACGGCCGACTATTACTCCGAAAAGCCTATTTTTTTCTGAATCAAGTTGAATCACAAAACAATTTAAGTTTCTACTTCGCAAGAGATTTTTCACCGATTTTGAGGTGGGCATTTGTGGGCTGGTGGCTTGTATGTCCGCTTGGAATTGCGGGTTGGTTTGCCTCGTCTCGCGCGTTGAAGCGGTCTCCTCTCGCTATATATTTCCTATGCTACTGGCTTGGATGCATGATGTTTTTTGTATCATCTGAGTACCGTCTACCTGTTGTGCCTGTACTAGCTTTATATGGCGCTCATCTGGTGCTATTCGTTTGGCAGGCCGTACGAAAGGGGAGACTAGTCTCACTGAGTCGTCCCTTTATTGCGCTTGTTTTGATTGCCATCCCTGTTATTTATAAAGACATATTAGCACAAAAGCTGACGCTGCGCAGAGTTGATTACTATAATTTTGCCGCGCTTTATGAGCGAGACGGGAATATGGAACAGGCTGCCAATCTCTATCATAAGTCTTTAGAAATAGATCCTTATTTCCAACCTGCAAGAGCTGGCTTGGAACGCATAAAAAAGGGAGTAAAGCCAACCGTAAAAGTCTTAAACCAGGCCCAGAATGCACTTCAAAGAGCAGAATATGATGAGGCCAGTAGCAAATTTAAAGAAGCAATTAGACGGGGGCATAATGAACCGGAAACTTACAATAATTGGGGTTTGAGTTTATACAAGATGGGGCAAATGCAGGCTGCCGAACAGGCGTTTGAAAGTGCTTTAAAAATACTACCGGGTTACGATAAGGCCGCGTTTAATATGGCGCTAGTAAAAAGAGCTCAAGGGGCCTCAGACGCTGCCTACACATATATTGACCAAGCACTTTTGTATAACCCAACGTATAGACAAGCATTGTATAAAAGGGGTGAATGGGCAGCAGAAGAGGGTAATTATATACAGGCGGTTAGTGATTGGCAAAAGCTATCCGAGCTAGTGGGAGGTGATGAGCGACTGCGGGTTAAAATTGATTCACTAAATGAGGTAATGCCTTGATTCATGCTTCAATAGTCAAAGCCACCATCCAAGTTCGTGGGGCTAGGGAAGGAGGTTTACAGAACGTAGATTTAAATATTCCGCTTAATGCTATTAGCTGCTTTGGGGGGCCAAGTGGAGGCGGTCACCGGGCGTTAATGGAGCGAGTTTTATATGCGGAAAGTTGCTCACAATATATGAGATCTCTTAGCGTAAATCGGAGGGAAGAAGTCGTTGGGGCTAAGCGGGTAGACGTAGATTCGATCACAGGTTTACCACCCGTTGTAAATTACTTAGATGATGGAATACAACCCTCAGTTCAACTGGCCGAATTTCTGGGAATAGAGAGCCGTCTTGCATCATGGATTAGTCGATATGGAACGTGGCACTGTCCAATGTGTGAGGGGATATGTGCTGCGTACCGACCCGAAGAAGTAGAGCACGCACTTTTTTCTACCATTGGAACTAAAAGAGTTTTACTGTTGGCTCCGATCGCAGAAGAATTAATCGATGGGAAAGAGGCAATATGGGAACAACTCCGCTCAGTTGGTTTTGTTCGAGTACGCATTGGTGGTAAGGTGTTTCGTATTGAAGATGGAGTTGGGGAATGGAGGGGCAAATCGGCAGAAGTCGTAGTAGATCGACTGGAACCCAGCAAAGAGGGAAGCAGGCGTTTTTTAGAAGGAGTTCGTTCAGCGCGTGCCATTTCTGGAGGGCAAACTCATTTCGTAGATGAAAAAGACGAGGTTTGGCGATTGAACAGAGACCTCACGTGTATAAAATGTGGGTTTATTGTTGGTAATCAGGGTAGTGAAGACCTCCTTGCAGATGAAGTCGCCGCTAAGTACCTGAGATGTGGTGATATCACTTGGTCGTCGCTGAAATCGGCCACGATTGGGGAGGGTCTATCGGCCATAAAGCGGGCGGTAGATAAGCAGGAAGAGTGGATGGATGTCCTTGAGCTATTAAAGCGATTAGGATTGGAAAGCCTGCCTATCAACCAGCCTGTTGATACCCTTTCTCGCAGCGAATGGCTCAGGCTACGGTTGGCTAGTCGTATTGATTCTAATATGTCTGGTATTGTATATCTGCTGGGCGGTACGGTAAGCAGTGTGGAAGGGCGTTTTAAGGACTCTATTGTAGACGGCATAAAAACTTTGATCAAGCAAGGAAACACAGTGCTAACTTCCGATCGGGCTGTAGAAGTCCAACGCGAAGCGCAGTTGAATTGCACTTTTATAAGAGGGCATGTATCCGAAGAAGTATCTTCTCAAGATGAGGAAGAAATCGATCTGCCTTTCTTCAGTGGAGAAACGGTGCCTTGGGAAATTACGGGAGACGGTTTTTGGGGCTCAATTGACGTTAAAATACCTCGAGGTGCAATAGTCAGATTGGTGGGTAAGCCAGGAAGTGGAAAAACACGCCTCCTTAGTGAGGTGATAAAGCCGTTGCTGTTGGGTAAAGGAAAACCCTACAAAATACGTTGGATTCAGGGCAAGCCTCGTGTTCATACAATTGATAAAACCAGAAAAGAGGGACTCCTTCTGGATTTAATTGGAGTGAGCGGGTTGCTTGCTAAAGTTTATGCATCGACGCCAGCAGGTAGGGACAAGGGGTTTCCAGCGGACTTTTACAGACTCGATAAGGTCGGGGGAAGATGTCCATCCTGCGCAGGAAAAGGCAAGGTTGGTATTTCTATGGTGTTTGTGGAAGATATAGAAAGCGAATGTCCGGCGTGCAGCGGGGAAAGGTTCCGTTCCGAAGTCCTCGGGGTTACGCACCGAGGGAAGACTATTGCCCAAGTCTTAGCTATGTCTGTTGACAGTGCCTATGCCCTTTTAATGCGCGAAAAGCGGATTTCAGATCGGTTAAAATGGTTGCTCGATCGAGATTTTGGACATCTCAAACTTGGGGGCCAATTGGCAGATTTAGAGTGGCCTGAAGCAGTGCGTCTACAGTGGGTGATCGGTTTGAAGGGACGACCAACCGAGAGAGATTTCATACTTGCTGACAGCTTTACCGATAGCCTGCACTCAACTGACGTAAAAGCTTTTTTAGGAGAATTTAAGCGGGTGGTAAAGGCGGGCGGTACGGTCATTGTCGCAGATAACCATCCCAGCATACGGTCAGTCAGTAGCATTGTTGTGGAAATTCTTTACTCAGAGGGAGAAAGGCGGTTGAAATTTAGGTAATTAGATGCTTCCACCGCACGGTTTTTTCTACTGGCGTAGGCAACGGAGTTTACTTGACTTAAAAGGGTGAGGGTACCTATTTTTCATAGCTTACTTGAAGCCTACTTTGCTAGTGGTATATTCATCGCGTGATGCGCTGTTTACTCCGGGTCACCTTTTGTATGAGGAGAGAATATCAATGGCCGAAAACGCGGCCGTTTCTGACGCTTTAGGACAAGGACATACGACAGATGAACGAAGTTCTGTTGTCATTCTTTTCTCTGGCGATTCCGGTGACGGGATGCAGTTGACTGGTGACCAATTCACCAACACATCCGCGGTATTAGGGAATGATGTCAGCACTTTTCCAGACTTTCCTGCCGAAATTCGTGCCCCTGCAGGCACGATCGCTGGCCTCAGCGGTTTTCAAGTAAATTTTTCTTCTGATGAACTATACACGGCAGGTGATTCGCCCCAAGTTCTCGTTGCGATGAATCCTGCAGCACTGAAGGCTAATTTGAGTGAACTCGACGCTGGGGGCGTAATAATCGTCAACACAGACGCTTTCACTAAAAACAACCTCAGCAAAGCAGGATATGATTCAAACCCCTTAGATGAGCACGATGCCTTTAGTGGATATGAATTATTAAAGGTCCCGCTCACGACCATCACGCGTAACGCCTTAAAAGATATAGAAAGCCTGTCTACAAAAGCGCGTGACAAGTGCAAAAACGCCGTGGCGCTCGGTTTGGTCTATTGGATTTTTTCGCGGCCGCTAGAAACCACCGTGCGTTTCTACCAAAAAAAATTTTCTAAAATGCCAGATGTAGTGGAGGCTAATACTCGAGCACTGAAGGCAGGTTATAATTACGGAAACACCATAGAGGCTTTCAGCGGTCGAGTAAGCGTCCCAAGTCAATCCGTGGTCAGGCCCGGGACTTACCGTAGGATCACGGGGAACGAGGCGGTTGTTTACGGATTAGTTACGGCTGCCCAAAAAGCAAATTTACCTCTCTTTTTTGGTTCGTATCCTATTACACCAGCAAGTCAGATATTGGAAGGGCTGTCAGCGCTAAAAAATTTCGATGTACGTACGTTTCAAGCCGAAGATGAAATAGCTGCTATGTGCTCCATAATAGGCGCTTCTTTTGGCGGTTCGCTTTCCGCTACAGCCAGCAGTGGTCCGGGTATAGCACTAAAAAGCGAAGCTACCAACCTCGCCATAGTTATGGAGTTACCTATGGTGATAGTTAACGTCCAACGCGGCGGTCCAAGCACAGGTTTACCAACAAAAACGGAGCAGTCAGATTTGCTGGAGGTAATGTATGGCCGCCATGGCGAAAGTCCGATACCAGTTATTGCGCCAGCAACTCCTAGTGAATGTTTTGCTTACACAGTAGAAGCTTGTCGTATTGCAGTTCGGTACATGACTCCGGTTTTTCTCCTTTCAGACGGTTACATCGCTAATAGTTCGGAGCCGTGGAAAATTCCTGAAGTCGCCCATATTGAGCCGATAGAAGCAGACTACAGAACAGATCCCGAGGGTTATCAACCGTATATGAGACAGGAAGAAACCCTTGCCCGTCCATGGGTGGTCCCCGGTACTATCGGTATGGAGCATCGAACAGGTGGATTAGCTAAGCAGGACGGCACGGGAAACGTTTCTTATGCTCCAGAAGATCACGAGCACATGGTTAGAACCCGCGCCAAAAAGGTCGCTCAAATTGCAGATTTTATTCCTGACTTGAAAGTCGAGGGGCCAGATGAAGGCAGTTTGCTAGTTCTGGGATGGGGCGGTACATATGGGGCTATACGAGAGGCAGTCGCAAGGAGTCAGGCCAAGGGATACGATGTTGCACGAGGACATTTGCGGTATTTGAATCCTTTTCCATCGAACCTTTGTGAAGTACTCAAGCGTTACAAGAAAGTACTAGTGCCGGAATTGAATACGGGTCAACTTTCCTTACTAATTCAGGCAAATTTCGCAATTAAAGTTGAAAAATTTAATAAGGTCCAAGGCAAACCCTTTCAAATTCGTGAAATAACGGAACACATTGAAAAATTGCTTGATTAAGGCATTCGGGAGACAAAGCGATGAGTGAAGCTGTTCAGGAAAAGACGTTGACACGTAGGGACTTTGTCTCCGACCAAGAAGTAAAGTGGTGTCCGGGATGTGGTGATTACGCTATTCTGGCACAAATGCAGAAGGTTTTGCCTGATCTTGGTATACCTCGCGAAAATATTGTTTTTGTGTCAGGTATTGGTTGTTCAAGTCGGTTCCCTTACTACATGAATACGTATGGCGTTCATTCTATCCATGGGCGTGCGCCTGCAATAGCAACAGGGCTAAAGGTTGCAAACCCGGATTTAAGTGTTTGGGTGGTAACGGGAGATGGAGATGCTCTTTCGATTGGTGGCAATCACTTTCTACATTGTCTTCGTCGCAATGTGGACTTGAAAGTGTTGTTGTTTAATAACCGTATTTATGGTTTGACTAAAGGCCAATACTCTCCAACTTCACTCGAAGGACATCAGACAAAATCATCACCAATGGGGTCTATTGACTATCCTTTGAATCCTCTTTCTGTAGCATTAAGTGCTGAGGCAACGTTTGTTGCGCGGGCACAAGATAGTAATACTAAATTTTTGGGTGAGATACTTAGACGTGCTGCTGCTCACAAAGGGACTGCATTTGTGGAGATTTATCAAAACTGCGTCGTGTTCAACCCTACTGCTTGGGATCATACCACGAATAGGGAAGTTAAAGATGATAACACCCTTTATTTGGAAGACGGCAAACCACTTATATATGGTAAGGATCTTGATAAAGGACTGCGCATGAACGGTTTACAGCCAGAGGTTGTTAGCCTCAATGAGGTTGATGAAAGCGAACTGATCGTGCACAGTGAAAATGAAGATAATCCTCATTACGCTTATATGCTGAGTCGGATGGAATGTCCCGATATGCCCTTACCTTTTGGCGTACTACGTTCGATTTCGCGTCCGGCATACGATGAGTTACTCTTGGATCAGGTTGAGCAAGCGGTTGGACAGAAAGGTGAGGGAGATTTAGATGATTTGTTTAAAAGTGGAGATACTTGGACTGTAGAATAATCAAAAGTGTTTTGTATCCTATGGACTACAAAATTGAGTATAGATTTATCGGAATTAAATAAAAAAACCGACCTGTGAGGGTCGGTTTTTTTTTGAGAGGATATCCTATGAATAAACTATTTCTTCTGACTTCAGTGATATTGTTGTCTTCTCTTATTTATGCTCGACCTGTTCAGGGAGAAATGCGATGGGTTGATTTACAAGGGCAACGGACGGTGGTAGAAGCCGAATGGTTGCGCTTGCATCTCGAGGTGCTAGCCCTCCGCTTAAGTTATCCAGCCTACCGAGTATCGTTAGAAATTGATGATGTTCCCTCAGTTAAGTTTACCTTTGTCGCAAGTGGAGGAATGGCTAAACACCTTACAGAAGACGTTGAGCGAGAAGCAGCAGAAGAGATCATGTCCTATCATGCACAAGGAATACAGGATCAGGTTGAAAAACTAATCAAAAAAAATTTTCCAACTTTGTGGGATCGACTTGATGTGCGAATGGATTTACATGGGAGTTTTATGGGTCCTGGTGGAGATTGGAGTGATCCTCCGAAGCTAATAGGGGAATGGCGCCAGGGTATTTTTATCTGGGTGCCGTAACCTGAGGAGATGATAGTTCCGGTGAAAAAGATAGAAAAGGCACTCAGCGGCGCACCTCCAGAAGTTGAAGAATTTGTTCGTTTAATCGCTAAGCAGTTAGAGGTTGCTAACGGCGATTTTGAAGAGCAGTTGCTCGATCGGGAATTGTGGTCATCTGTTGATCTCCTGCAAAACATGGGGATAAAACACCATGCCCTGTTTGATGAAGTTATTGAGCAGATACAATTAGGTTCTGAAGTAGAGATTTTAAAAGACCGGATTCGGCGAGGAAGAGTTGCTCTCGGGGATTGGTTATATGCGCGTTTCAAAGACATTTCGCTGCTAGAAAATCCAAATACGGCTGCTGTTGAAATATTTGAGCACTATCTTGAGGTTGTGAGCAAGGAGTGTGAGGCTGTGGTGCAGGGAGAACTTTCTTTAATCCAGCATGAAGCTCTTTTCAAGACAGATACTACTGATTCTGCGTTTAAGGTAGGTATGAAAGGCCTTAAACGGTTTTTGCGTTCTAGGTTAGGGGTTCAGTTTAAAAGAGTTATAGTTCCTTCTTTTCTTGCGAAAAATCATTTAGCTCATGACCTTCCTAAATCGCTTATACCGGTGGGTAATATGGTGGGAGAGGCCGAGTTTTTTCTTTTCCGCAGGGTGAAGTCTCTTTACGAAGAGTTAGACGAAACCTACAACATCTTTTTAGGGCAGCTAGACAGAAGCGTAGGCGGAGAATCAACTCAGGCTTTAGTGCGTGCAGCAGAGCGAGTAAGAGACGAAGTCGATGAGAGTTTTAAGCTAGTTGGTGTAGAAGTAATGAAATACTATGATGATATTCGTCAAACTATGGAAAAAGCGGTTGAAGGTGTTTTGTGTTCAATGATAAACGAAGCATTGTATAGTGGAACTGCAGGGTTTCCTAGGGTTCAACCCATATCAGAAGAGCGCGCACTACAACAACGGGTAAAACTGTTGGAAAAATTGAGAAATTGGGGTGGATATCTGGTAGGATTTGCCGGTTTTCACTCCATGGAATTAGAGATGGCACACCTGCAAAACGCTCTACGAAACGTTATTGACGATACGGTCATAGAAATAAATAGCCGCTTAGGAGACAAACTGCGGATCGAAAGTGAGCAAGCCTTATTGCAGCATCGTAGCGTAGTTCAAGCGTTAAGAGTGCTTGCAAAAGATACATCTGCTTTTGACCAGTTACAAGCCAGTGTGGATGCCTTACAGAGTAAGATGGTCGCTTTCATAGAAGACAAGACAAAAAAGAGGCTCCGTTCGATCGCAACGAGTGCAGAAGTAGTTCAAATGATAGATTTACTTACTCAGCGCTTTGTCCTTCTTATAGAAGACACTACGAAGACTTTTCAGATAATAGAGCTAGAGGATTTGCCTATGCATGAGGGTTTTAATCCTACCGGTGCGCCTTTAAAGCAAGCTCCAATGCGAGCAGTGGTGCGGGCCTTTCTCGAACAGGACCTTACACGTCAACTCGGCGATGTAAATCGAGCTATGCTTGAACAAATAGACGTAGTGGAAAGGGCATTTGAACAACTCGGGCATGCTGTAAGTTATAGTATGGGAACAGTTGCCATTGAGTTGCGTGAAGAAGGTAAAGACCCTCGTGCGTTATTGGGCGTTGCACTTAGGCGAATGCGCAAGGCAGAAGAAGACTTTAATAAAGAAATAATACTTGTAGAAAAGGCGAATGCCACAATACAAAAAAATACGATAGAAGGGGTTGCAGGAGTCGCACGTCGATTGCGTCAAATGGTGCTCGATGAGAGCGTCCAAGAAATGAATCGAGAAATAACTCGAGCTAGTAGGACAAAATCCGGTCGCAGTGAGTTGCCCGTCGAACCCAAGTCAAACGAAGACGGACACACCACGACATCTTCGGCAGGTGATAAGGAAGTAGAACAGGGGCGAACAGAGATTCTGGGATATGAATCCATTGCCGGTCTAGAAAATAAGCTGGATGAGAAAGTCCCCTTTGCTTATCGCCGACTTTTCCGCACAACTCCTCTTGAAGTGAGCGAATATTTAAAGGGACGTTCGGAGGCCCTCGGCGCGGTTGAACTAGCCGTCGAAAGATGGAAAGATGGGTTATTTTCGTCTATAGTTTTGGTTGGAGAGCAGGGAAGTGGAAAAACAAGTCTGGTTAACTGCGTTCTCGAAGAGAAATTATCAGATTTGCCCGTTCTTCGTCGAAGAGTGCGTTCTACGTTGGTCAATGAAAAGGACTTAGTCGATTTAATAGGCTCACTTATTGGATTTGAATCCGCAGATATAAATGAGTGCAAAAGTAATATAAAATCATCTAAAATGCGACGCGTGATAATTTTAGAAGACCTGCATCAACTCTACGTACGTTCCAAGGGGGGGTTAAGTGTAATGCGCACGCTTCTAGATTTTATCGATGCGACGAGCCAGAATGTATTATGGTTTGTTACGGTTGATTTATTTGCCTGGAAATACCTCGATTATTCCATATCGATTTCACGGCACTTTGCATTTCTTATCGAAACAGGCCGCTTGGGCCGAGGGGAAATAGAAAAAGCAATAATGGCTCGTCACGGGGCGACTGGATATGGATTGAAATTTGCTAAAAAAAGTCATCCAAGTTTGGCTAAGATAGCCTATTTTGACGATTTGAGCAGGCTT
>MDTA01048079.1_pt1 | contig 10789 bp, 10 predicted proteins | sample 811151 | NCBI WGS metagenome assembly MDTA01 (sample SAMN05326648, study PRJNA326480) | marine metagenome | isolation source: seawater | place: Indian Ocean: South | collected 2010 | reverse complement strand
TTATGAAATTTTAATTAAAAAAAATATCTTTAGAAGAAAAGAATTGTATTTTTTAAAAGCCTGGATAAGAGACATTGAAAATCTAGCGCTGTTGTAAGATAAAGGAATTTACTAAGGTTTTTTATCAATGAAATGTCTGAACTTTCCTACAAATATCAGATTTTATTATTTTATAAGTAATTTTTAGAGATATTTTTTAATTATCTCTAAATATTTTTGACAATTTAAATAGTAATCAAATCTTCTCAGATTTTTGTAAGCTAAATTAATTTTTTTTTGCGTAAAAGAAGAGTTTTTTTTAAAAAGTATAATTTTTTTTGCTAATTCATTATAATCATCAATTTTAAAAAGATCTCCTAATTTTCCTTTCATTAATATTTCAGAGGGGCCAGTTGGACAATTTGTAGAAATCACATATTTTTTTAAAACTTGGCTTTCTAATAAAACGTTTGGTAATCCCTCATATTTTGAGGTTAATACAAACAAGTCAGCTTTTATTAAATAAGCATAAGGATTTTTTTGAAAATCCATTATTAAAACATTTTTTATTAAACCTTCTGATTTTATAAACTCTCTTAATTTTGATTTATTTGACCCATAACCTATTATTAAAAGTTTAGCCTTCCTCTTTTTTAAAACTATTTTAAAACTTCTAAGTAGTGTTATTTGATTTTTCTGTTCAGTAAATCTACCAATATTTATAATTTTTAAATCTTTTTTATTATCAAAAAAATCAAATTTAATTTTTTTTTTACTTTGATCTTTAATATACTTTTTATTTAAAGGATTATAAATCATAATAGGTTTAATATTGAAATTTTTCTTAAATTCTCTTTGAAAATTTTTACTATTGACTATGATTTCATTTGCATACTTATAAAAAAATTTAAAAATGTTTTTTTTTAAAAGATTACTTTTCCAACCAGATGGTGAGGAATTTGATCTACTTATTACGGTAAAATTTAAAAAGAAAGACAAAATTATTGCATAAATGTTAGCTTGAAAAGAGAAAACCACTATATTCTTATTTAATATAATCTCCTTTACTAATAAAATTAAGCATCTTAAATATTTGTAATATTTAGTAAATTTTTTTTTGGAGTGTTTTTTTACGTTTATTATTTTAATTTTTCGATTAAAATATTGATTAAATTTGTTATCAAAAGTAATAAGATAAATATCTATTTTTCTTTTTGCAAAATAGTTATATAAAATTATTAAATTTTTTTCAACACCACCACCTTCCATAGAAGGCATAAAAAAAATTAATTTTTTCTTAATTTTATCCATAATTTTCGTAAAATATTTTTTATCGATATATTTCTTTGCTTCAAAATATTACTTTTATTCAAATCATTTTTATTTTTTTTATTTATTATGGCTAATCCTGATGAAAAAAAAGAAAAATTAAGGTCAAATTTTTGGGAATTGAATGAATAAATTTCAAGAATTTTCTCAAAAGTCTCTCTGTTATTAATTTCGCAATAAAAATTGTTTCTATTTTTTTCTTTAAGATACGGCAAGTGCGATATGTCATCAATAAATATGTAGCCCTTTGTGTTTATAATCGGATAGTAAGCATAAATCAATTTTTCTACATGTGCCGCCTCATGTAGGCTGTCAATAAAAAGTACATCTATTTTGTTTGGTATTTTAGATTTTATAAATTCAAAATTATCATCTCGAGTTTGATAAAACTCCCAATTTTTGTCTTTAGATACTTCTGAGCAATTATTTACATCTATAGAATATAATTTTCCATTTTTCTCACTACATACTTTTAAAAACTTTCTTGTAGATACTCCATTTTCTACACCTAATTCTAAAATAATAGGATTATTTATTTTCGATACAATGGGTATTAAAAATTTGTCTAATTTAAGACTATATTCATCCATAGTATTTGTTAAAAATTTTAATTTGTAATATAGTTGTTAAACATAATACTTTAAATCTTTAAATGCAAATTTGAAAAAATTGAAAAAAAAAAGAGTTTATTATTGGTCTCCCTTTATAACCCCTATAGCAACACGTAAAGCAGTTATAAATTCTGCTTATAGTCTAAATAAATTTGATAACAATTTTGAAACAATAATTTTAAATTTTTTTGGGGAATTTAATCAAAATATTTCTGAAATTAAAAAAAAAAAAATAAATTTATTAAACTACTATTCTCTTAATGTATTGAGTTATTTGCCGAAGTATGGAAAAATCCCTAGTCGGATCTCCTTTTTTATTTTATTTATTTTAGGCTTTTTTCCACTATTAAAAATTTTAAAAAAAAATTCCCCTGATTACATCATAATTCACTTAATTACTTCTCTTCCGTTATTTTTGTTAACAATATTCAATTTTAAAACAAAATTTATACTTAGAATTTCTGGTCTTCCAAGATTAAATATTTTTAGAAAATTTTTGTGGAAAATCGCACTAAAAAAAATTTTTTTAGTTACATGTCCTACTAAAAAAACATATGAACATTTAAAGAGTTTAGACTTATGTGAACATAAAAAATTAAAAATACTATTTGATCCAGTTATAAGTGTAAGAGAAATTAACAAAAATACTAAAGAGAAAATCAATAAAATGGGAGATTTTTATTTGGCAATTGGAAGATTAACTAAACAAAAAAATTTTCTGTTTCTTTGTGAATGTTTTAAGGAAATAATTAAAAAATATTCAAAAATAAAATTAATAATTATAGGTGATGGGGAAAGCTACAATATGTTAAGCAAATTTATATCTCAAAACCAATTATCTAATAATATTTTCCTTTTAGGGCATAAAAAAAATGTTTTTCCATATTTTAAAAAAGCCAAGGGTTTTATTTTATCCTCCTTATGGGAAGATCCTGGTTTTGTTTTGGTTGAAGCGGCATTTTGTAAAGTACCTATCTTTTCATCAGACGCTGAAACAGGTCCATCTGAGTTAATCAGAAATAATATCAATGGAACAATATTTAAAAATAATAATAAAAAAAGTTTTTTATCTAATTTCGATAATTATTTGAGAAATTCTAATAATAAAAAAATGATCTTAAACAATTTGAAAGAAAGTCGTAATTTTAGCATCTTCAATCATTATAAAAAATTAAACATTTTTTTAAATTAATTATGTTTTTTAATACTCTAATTTTTACATCTATGAGTTTTTTAGTAATTTTGAGTACATTAGGCTATGGATTAGTGTTTTGTAATAAGGTATTTCAAGATAGCAGATACTTAAATTTACCATTTGTTGGAATTTTTGGTATTTTTTTCTTATATATTATATCCAGTATAACTCATTTGGTTGCTCCACATAATTTTCTTCATAATATTTTGTTATTAACAATTGGAATTTTAATTTTCATAAATTTTTTTAAAAGAAAATTAGTAGAAAAAAAAGATTTTAAAATAATTATTATAATTTTTTTGTGTTTATTTTTGGGTTTTTTAATTTCTAAAACTAATGAAGATTTTTCATATTACCATTTGCCAAACTCTCTTCAATTTTCATCAAATAAACTAGAATTTGGATTAGGAAACTTAAATCATGGTTTTAAACATTTCTCGTCAATTTTTTTAATTAATTCAATTTTTTATTTTCCATATACAGAAGTTTATTTATTTAATATTACAAATTTTATGCTTCAAATATTTTTTTTTTCAGGGCTTATATTGCTAATTCATAAAAAGGGATTAAATAATTTTTCTAAAGCTTTAGCAGCTTTATCTCTAATAACCTTTATAGTAAAATTTTATAGATTATCTGAATACGGAGCAGACTATTTAGGTCAATTTTTAGTATTATTAAGTTTTATATTTGCTTCACTGACTTTTTCAAAAAATAATATGATCGCGAAAGAGAGAAAACAATTGTTTTTAATATCAATGCTTTTAGTAATTTTTGCAACAACTACTAAATTCTTGTATGCTATATATATAATTATTCCTGTAACAATATTTATTTATAGATATAAGTTAAAAGAAATATTTACATATTTATTTGATAGAAATTTTCTTATAATTTCATCAATATCGATTTTCTCGATAATTTTATTCAATTTCACATCCACTGGATGTCTTTTATATCCTATACTATTCACATGTTTTACAGATAGCATAGATTGGTCCATTTCAGAAAATGCAATTAGATATTTAAATTTACACTATAAGGCTTGGTCAAAAGCTGGAATTGGTACAGGATATGGAACATCAAATCCCCAAGAATATATTTCGGGGCTTAACTGGGTAGAGAATTGGACAAGGATGTATTTTTTTAATAAAGTTTCAGATTATATTCTAGTTGTTCTTTTAGTATCGATTATATTTGTAATTTATCTAAACAAAAATTTTAAAAATTCAAATAAATTAAATTTCAATCATAAAATTTCAAAAATAAGTTATATATCAATATTAGTAGTTTTTCTTTTGTGGTTTTTTAATTTCCCAACATTAAGGTATGCAGGATATAGTATAGTTTTTCTTTTATTTGCTGTTCCAGTAGCTATTTTTCTCTCAAAAAAATTAAATTTTAAAGATAAAAAAATATTAAAAAAGCTAAATACATTAATAATTTTAGCATTATTTATCTTCAATATAAAAAATATTGATAGAATTAATAAAGAACTTAGTCTGAAAAGTCACGAGCATCATAATTTTCTAAATTTTCCATTTTTTTGGATCGATAATGTAGAATACGAAAAAGCTTTAATTAAAGAAAAGTTTTTTTATGAGGTTACTAATAATAAACCCTGTTGGAACGTTCCATCGACCTGCATTAGAAACAAATCTTCTATAATTATAGAAAAGAATAATAATTACTATTTCTACAAACAAAATGAAAAATAAACCTTTAATTTCAATTGTAATAACATATTTAAATAAAATAAGATTTGTCAAAAAAACCTTAGATTCTATTTATTATCAGAGCTATCAAAATTTTGAAATAATTTTTGTTTATGATGATAAAAATAAGTCAGATTTGCAAACTATTAAAACTTTACTAGCTAAATTTAAAAGAAAAAAAATTTTAGTTAATAATAAAAATTTGGGAGTTTCTAAATCAAGAAATAAGGCTCTAAAAAATTGTAAAGGTAAATATATTGCTTTTATTGATGCGGATGATATTTGGAAATCTAATAAACTTTATAAACAAATAAAATTTATGGAAAAAAAATTATCTTACTTTTCTTTTACCTCTTATAACATTATAGATAGCCAAGATAAATTGATAAATAAAAGAATTGTCAATTATGATCCAACTTACAAAAAATTAATGAAAAAAAATATTATTGGGTTAAGCACTGTAATTTGTAGAAAAAAAATTCTTAAGGATATTAATTTTCCAAATTTAAAAACCCAAGAGGATTTTGCACTATGGTTACGTTTGTTGCAAAAAGGATATCGCTTATCACATTTACCTATAGTATTATCGTCTTGGAGGACAACCCCAAATTCGCTTTCATCAAATAATTTACAAAAAATTTTAGATGCATTTAAATTATACTATATTTTCCAAAAAAAAAATTTAATATTTTCAATTTATAGTGTATTAGTCCTAGGATATAACAAAATTTTTTAAATATATTAATATTGAAAAAAAAAGCACTCATAACAGGGATCACTGGTCAAGACGGTTCATATTTAGCTGAGTATTTACTTAAAAAAAATTATATAGTGCATGGTATAAAAAGAAAATCCTCAACATTTAATACAAATAGAATAGATCACATATATAAAGATATACATACGACCAAAAATTTTTTCCTACATTACGGAGATTTAGCAGATTCAAATAGTTTGGTTAATATTATTAATAAAGTTAAACCTAACGAAATTTATAATTTAGGAGCTCAAAGTCATGTGGGACACTCATTTGAGATACCAGAATATACCTCAGAAGTAAGTGGTTTAGGAACCCTTAGAATTTTAGAAGCTATGAGATTTCTGAAATTAAAAAAATGTAAATTTTATCAGGCAAGTACTTCAGAATTATTTGGTGAAACATTTGGTAAAAATTCTTTTTCAGAGAAATCATTAATGGTACCAAGATCACCTTATGGTGTTTCTAAATTATACTCTTTCTGGATAACCAAAGTGTATAGACAAGCGTATGGATTTCACGCATCAAATGGAATTTTGTTTAATCACGAAAGTCCTAGACGAGGTGAAACATTTGTTACGAGAAAAATTACAATGTTTTTTGCAAAATTAGTTTGTGGTATAAAAGAAATTTTATACATTGGAAATCTTAATGCCAAAAGAGATTGGGGTCATGCAAAAGATTATGTGGAAATTCAATGGAAAATTCTTCAACAAAAAAAACCTGATGATTTTGTTATAGCAACAGGAAAAACAATAAGTGTTAAAGAATTTATTAATGAATGCTGTAAATATTTAAAACTCAAAATTATTTGGAAGGGAAAGGGTTTAAATGAAAAAGGGTATTTAATTAATGGTAAAAACAAAAGATTAATAATAAAAGTTGATAAAAAATATTACAGACCCTTAGAAATAGATTATTTAAAAGGGAATCCAAAAAAAGCTTTAAGATTATTAAAATACAAACTTAAATTCAATTTGAAAGACTTGGTCAAAGATATGATAGAGTCTGATATAAAACTAGCTAAATCAAATCAGAGAAAATGAATAAAAAAAGTTTTATTTTTCTAGCAGGTCACAAAGGACTTGTTGGAAGTTCATTATTAGTTCTTCTTAAGAACAAAGGTTTTAAAAATGTTATTACAGTAGATAGAAAAATTTTAGATTTAAGAAATTACACTAAGGTTAAAAAATATTTTAAAAAAAAAAGAATAGATTATTTAATAATGGCTGCTGCAAGAGCAGGGGGAATTATAGCAAATAGTACTAATCAAAAAGATTTTTTTTTAGAAAATGTTGAAATACAAAATTCATTATTGAAATTAGCTTTGCATAAAAAAATTAAAAGAACAATTTTTTTAGGTACATCCTGTATATATCCTAAATTTGCAAAAAATCCTATTTCTGAAGATAGTTTGTTAACTGGTGAACTTGAAAAAACAAATCAATGTTACGCAATTGCAAAAATATCTGGTATAAAGTTATCTGAAGCTTTATTTGACGATTATAATTTAGATATAGTTTGTTTAATGCCAACCAATGTTTATGGTGTAAACGACACATTTGATAAGGTCAATGGGCATGTAATACCCGCCATGATTTCCAAATTTATTGAAGCAAAAAAAAATTCGTATAAATTTGTTAAATTACTTGGCACAGGAAAACCAATTAGAGAATTTATTCACTCCAATGATCTAGCCGAAGCAATATTTACTTGTCTGAAGGTTTCAAGATTTAAATTAAAAACAATTTTCAAGAATAAATTACCTATAATAAATGTTGGAACAGGAGAAAATATTAAAATTAATATATTAGCAAAAATGATTTCTAAATTTTCAAATTTTGAAGGTACAATAAAATTTGATAAACGGTCACCTGACGGAGTTTATAAAAAAAATTTAGACTCGAAAGTAATAAAAAAGTTAGGATGGAGGCCTAAAGTCAAATTAAAAAGCGGTCTTAAACAAGTTGTTTTAAGCAAACTTTAATTATGGATATAAACTATATTATATTTCTATTAATATTTTTTATATCTACTTTAATAATATTTAGAAAATTTCAAATTTTAAAAGAAAATATATCTTATTCAGAACATAAAAGTTTAGGCAAAACCAATAAATCTCCAATTTTAATTGGAGGTTTCTTTATTATAAGTGTAATTATTACTTCATCATTAAATAACTTCATATTTTTTAAAGTAGCTTCAATTCTAATTTTTTTAGTAGGAATACTTTCTGACAAAAATATATTGCATAATCCCAAACTAAGACTTTTTTTTCAAATATCTGTTATTTTTTTTTTAGTATATTTTGAAAAACTGAATATTAATGGAGTAAGTTTAAATTTTATAGACTATCTACTTGGTTATGAATACTTTAATTATTTTTTCACTATTTTTTGCTTTGCCGTATTAGTAAATGGTAGTAATTTTATAGATGGACTTAATGGGCTTTTATCTGGATATATTATTTTGATATTAATATCAATTTTTATTATCTTAAATAATTATATAAGTATCGATACTGAGTTAAATCAACTAGTTAATATATTGATTATAGCATCAATAATTTTTTATATTTTTAACATATTTGGTATTGTTTATTTGGGAGATAGTGGATCTTATTTACTTTCATTTTCAATTGGATTTATATTAATTAAGATGCATCAAGAAACAATTTTGATATCACCATATTATATCGCAACAGTTTTGTGGTATCCAGCTTTTGAAAATTTATTCTCATTAATAAGACGTTTCTTAAATAAGAGTTACATATCCTCTGCAGATAAATTGCATCTTCACCAACTGATATTTAGATATTTTAGATCAAAAAACTTAATTAATAAAAAATGGGTAAATACATTATCTGGTTTTACTATTGTATTAGTTAATTTGCCTTCAATATATATTGCAACTAAATATTATTATCATTCTATTTATCTAATAAGTACAATAATTTTTAATTTAATATTTTATTTATCAATTTACTACTCACTTTTTAAAAATTTTAGAAGTAAAAAATAGTTTAAATATTTCTGTTAATATTAAAAATCCATCTTTTAATTCATTAACCTTTTTTTTACCCCCAATCCTTTTTTTTTCAAAAGATGGTATACTAGTATAGCTCATATTTAATAACTTTAACTTTATTGGTAATTCCACACAAAACCTAAAGTCTTTAGATCTAATATTTAAGTCTTTAAATTTTGAAGTCGTGCCCATTACAAAAGTATAGAGAATATCATTTAAATTTAGTGAAAATAGTATTCTACCAACTAAGGAGAAAATTTTATTACCAACATAAGTAATTATTGTATCATCGTCACTTCCTCCACCATTTAAGTACCTAGAGGCAAATATGAAATCATAGTTTTTGCAAAGAGATAGCATTTTCTCTAAATCATTTTCTTCAAAAGACCCATCTGCATTGAAAATACAAAAATATTTTGTTGAACATTTATTTATACCTTCAATTAGAGAGTTTCCATAGCCAGTTTCTGCTTGCTCATGTATTTTGACATCAAAATTCCTAATAGATTGAATTGTTTCGAAGTCATTTTTTTGCAAAGATACAATAATTTCATAATTGTACTTTTTTAATATTTTCAAAACTTCTGGAAGTGACTCCTTCTCATTTTTGGCCGGTATAATAAGTGTTAATTCAGTCATTAAATTTTTCTCTAAATATTTCTTGTGAAATTTTTTCTTCACTTATTTTTAAAGGATTTTTTGCATCAAAATTTTTATGTGCAAATATGTTAGATAGACTACTTTTTTTTTCATCATTTATTCTTGAACCATGATCTGATAAAATAAAAATATTTAAATCTTTTAGATCTCCTAAACTTGTAAAAAATTCGTTAATAAATTTAACTACACATCTTCTTTCTATGTTATGTTGATTTATAGATTCCTCTAAAGACATGAAAGTATTTAAATTACTTAATTTTACGTCATAATTACATAATTTGTTTAAACCATATGGTTTATGTGGAACTAGTATATGGATAAAGGTCAAGTCATAATTTTTTGACAACAAATCTTTTCTTACAGTTTCTAATATTTTTTCAATAAAGAGCTTTTCTCCCTCAGGTTCATTAATTGAAGTAATTAACTCAAACTGTTTAAATGTTCTCCAAACCAATTTTGCAATAATTGATCCATTTAAATTCCATAAAGAAATTATTTTTGATAAATAATCGGTATTAGCATTAATAATATTAAGCATATAGGGATTATATTGATAACATTTATATACATTTGAATTATTACAAAAATTTATATGCAGATTTTGAATTACAGAAATATTTTTAAATTTTTCAATTAGTTCGTTTTTTTTAATTTCATATTCTATAAAATAATTTTCTGACTTTTTTACATATTTATCTCTTATTTTTTCGTTAATTTCTTTTTCAAAATTTATTAATGTACTAATTGAATTTACAGAATTATCAGAAATAGAAAATGAATTAGTGTAATATTCAAAATTGTATCTATTAAATAATTCCTCCATTTCTTTATTAAATTTTAAACCATTTTTTGTGTTGCTTGAAATTGAATTAAAACCCGACATCTCGTCCCAAATCATTACCAAAGTTCTCTTATTATACTTTTCATTAACATCTTTTATAACATACGGTATATTTTTATAATTTTTTGTGTCATCAAATATATTAAATACTAATAAACTTGTAAGAGTTGCCATAAATATAATAGTACTCTTACTATGTATTGTTTTATGTTTAATTAAAAAAATCAACAACCATATTAATAAAAAAAATAATACCGTAGGAATATAAATTATTACAAAATACTTTAATAAAATATTTGAATAAGGTTGAATTAATCCGTTAAATAAACCCAGATGATTATCCAAACCAATTGTAATGACAAAACTGTAATAGAAATTTGATAAATAAAATTTTTTATTATCTATTAAAAATTTCGTTAAATAGAAATTCAAAAATATAAGAAATAAAAAAATAGAAAAAATAGATATTATTTCTATAGTATTTAAATTTGATTTGAGGGAAAATATTGGGAATATTGATAAAAAAAAAATTATGTTATCTTTGAAATTCATAAATAGTTCTTCCAGAATCACTAATTACTTTTTTCATTATTATTTTTCCATATTTTAAAATTATTTTTTCAAAATTATTTTCATTGTAATCTGGAAATATATCACCTTTAAGCTCCAGCATTT
>MDTA01118325.1_pt1 | contig 10790 bp, 5 predicted proteins | sample 811151 | NCBI WGS metagenome assembly MDTA01 (sample SAMN05326648, study PRJNA326480) | marine metagenome | isolation source: seawater | place: Indian Ocean: South | collected 2010 | reverse complement strand
GATTAATCCTTACTTGACTCTCCATGGAAGCCACAGATGACTGGCGTCAGCGCCTGAAAACATCCGAGAGCAAGTCGATGGGAATCGATACGGGAAACAGCGTAATGATGTCGTCAATTGATGGTTGGAAGGGCCATAGTCTTCCTAAATTACTGATTATTTGGAGATTTGATAAGGAGAGGAGCAACCGTTTCCCAAGTAATTCTAGACCAGGAAGATTTTCTAAAGCGAGAGATCTTTCTGCCACTATTGTATCTTATGAGTTGTTTTTAATTGATTCAGAGGAGTATATTGTTCCTTGGACAGAAGAACCCAGCCATTCAGATTTAGTCAAAGTGAAGTGGTCAAAAGAATGGCATGAGGTGCTAAGTAAAAAGGTCGATAAATTACATGAAAAATATAGCAATAGGCCAATCAAATTTCAAAAGAGCTTCAAGAATGAGGGAGGTGTAATCAGATTGCAATATCAAGTCAGTAATTACAAAAATTTACCGAAATGTCCACCGGATTTAGAAAATCTTCTTTCGACTGAATTGGATAGGTTGGTTGGAGCCGAATTCAAACTGTGGAAAGATCTGTCTGATTATCCCAGTGGACCCAAAGGATGGCTTGACAATGATATGGCGGAATGGGAACACTTCAATATCAAACATCACGGTTTGTTATCTGTAAAAATGAGAGGAGGAGATTGGGTTGAATATCCGGGATTCAAGAAAGGCAGAGAAGACTACTGGACGGGTTTTGCAATAGATTTTATGATGGACAAGGAGCTTCATTCATTCGAAGATTTAGGTGGGCATTCAAAGGGAGCAGATCATAGAATAGATTTTGAAAACAGCCAGAAAAAACTAACAGATTACAGCCAGATTGAGAACAAAGAAAAAACGATATTCTCACGAATCAAGAATTTCTTTCGATTGTAAATCTGTTTAGTAATGCCATAGGCGGATTGAATTACACTATGACTTAGCGGTAGATTTTTTATTGGCCGGAGTCGAAAAGTACTTGTGTCGCCAACATCTACTTCCGAGATAGTTGCAAATGTGGCACCGCTTTGCGACTGGTTTTCCGAAGATATCGAGTACCGCGATGGAGCAGAAGCTATCAATAATATACTACATCTGTATCAGGACCAATCCGTAAAATATTCTAATCTAGACGACTACGAAATTAGGGAGATTTACCCGAACCATGACCCCTCAATTAGTCAAACCTTTACGCCAAATAATGGAGAAATTTTGCTAAATGGAGATACTCTGGCGGGAGACACCAACGGTCTGCTAGTGGTTGGTTTTTTTCATAAAGATCTGACTTATCCGATAAAAATAACAGATATCCAACTTTCCGAAAATTTCGACATAAGAATGAACATCGAAGACACTCAAAGAACCCTAAGACTTCGGTATAAACGGTCCTCCAATGAACCTAAACTAGGGTCAGCATCCTACCCTTACATATTACAATACTCAATAATAAATAGTAAACAAGATAAGTGGGAAAATACAGGTGTTATGTTCGAGGACCCAGATAGTTTTCACCGTCAGTCAAATGTAATTGTCGACTCAAAAATATATTCAAATTATAGGAACAGCCAAGGTATTAAATTTAGATTATTATCATCAAAGCAAAAAACCCACCTGCTGGGTGCAGTTTCGAAATTTGACGATATAATACTCTTAGAAAACATTCAGCAAAAATCAGTACCTGTTGATGATTGGATTCTCCAATCTAATGTTTACGATATTCCGTATCAGATATACAGTTTTGACCCATCAACCGGAAAAGAAGAATGGAATTCCTACCCAAAAATGAGAGCGGATATCGCAAACCAACATTTGGACTTTTCGAAAATCTGTCTGGAAGTTAAACATGTTTCATTCTACAAGTCAAGAGACGGCCAACAACTTCTAGGAAACATATCTTTGAGTCTAGATTCAGCATTAAACAATGCAAAGATGGAGGAATTGGTCGATACAATACAATTTCGAAATTATAACAAAAAGCGGCTTTCCTCTGAAAATATAATCCTTGAAAGCTATTCTATAATTGACCCTAAAAACATTTCACTTGATCTAAAAATCAATTCTAAAGCATTCAAATTCCTGATTCATATGGATTATTTTTCTACCCCAGATAATTTGGAGACAGTTGAGTTATCGGAAATGAAATTTGAATTTATTTCACGAAACAACAAAACACTAGAATGCCCGATTCATCCAGATTTTTTGATACTTAAAAAGGAAGAATATGGTCCTAAAAGGAAGACGCCGACATTTCCCCCAGAATGCCCAATGTGTTACCGCCTTCAATTCTCATCATATTGTGAATGTGGTTGGCAGGAGGGGAAAGTTGTATCACTCGGCTACAAAATACAAGATATTGTTTGGTTTGAAGATGTAATACAATTGAATAATCGCGCATTTCAATTTTTACTACTTGATTTATCGCCAGGTGAATATATGGTAGGTTTTGGAGAAAAAGAGTATCATTTTTCAGTAAAAGGTACGGGCGTATTCGAAACAAGTATTCAACAAAAAATGAATTCCGTGGGAGGTTAAATTATGTTTAATTCAACTCAAGATGATCTCAAAACTCAGGAATCTTATCTTGGAAGAAATATGCAAAAAGCGATAGAAAACGAAGCGAATGGGCGCTGGCCAGTCGGCCTTGAATCTCTTCAAAATATTCTAGGTAAACAAGGAAATATGGTTACCGTGGATAATATGTTGCTGCTTAGAAATCATCACCCCGCTTTATTCCAACGGGCAAAAAAAATGTGTCATGCAGTCAGAACCTGTCAACCCAAACCTAACCAGCCCAATGGTGGTTGTGCCCGTAAAAATAATCCTGGAATTCAAGGCTTCAACAGCGGAGTCTATTCAACAACAGGAGCTACAATCTCTCAACCTTTCTTTTTCAGAGGAGCTGGCTATGCCGTATGTGGGATTTGTCCTGCAGGAAACGCTGCTCAGAAAGCAAAGACAAAATTCCTGCAGAAGACTATCGACATCGGCCAACCGCGCCAAAATGTGATTAACACGACAGATTTACTGTCCTTTTCCATAAACCGAAGCCCGGGAAAAAAATACCTAGACATCAAATTAACTAAACATGGACATTCCATCAAATGGGATAAAACCAGAAACCTAAGCGATCAAGATATTCTCGATAAATTTACAGATTTAGCCATTAACACCAGTACAAGTACAGTTGATCTAGATATTACAGCAGACAACAAAGTAGTTTACGATAGTCCGTTGAAATCTAGTGCAAATGAATTTTCAATCAATTTCGCTTTGGACAAATCTAACCAGCCCCCTTGGGAGACTAATTTAGTCACCTTTTCAGATCAAAGAATAAGATATTTTGTAGGCGAGGTGTCGGCTGGCCAATCCCTGCAGGAATTTACCGAAAGAATACCAAGGGGTAAGCCGCATACTCAGGCAGTCCGTCTTACAACAGAAGATTCTCTAATTGTGTGGCTCCCTGCTCCCCCAGGGTCAAATAACGCCTCTAATGATTGGAAAGAAAGATTAGGGCCAGACAGCCGCCCAAAAGCCGAAAAAATATCCCAAGACGGTCAAGTCCAGTTCTTTTTGATTAACAATTATCCTGGATCTTTCATGTTCGTGAAGAACAGTAAGCAAATCTTAGAGAGAAACACGATTAGAAAATTCTTGAATAACCATACTCAATTAATTAATCCACAAAGCTTAATTCCGCACTTCTACCAAGATACTAATTCCCTCCGATTTTTATGGAATAGTCAAGATAACCCAACAACTGATTATGATGAGGGCGGTTATCCAGAATTTTACTTAGATAATAAGTCAGAAATTTGCCTTCTCCTACAATTATCTGGCCATACTGCTTCTGAACAGGACGAAATGACAAATCATGTAATTTCTTACCCTACTGTTGAAGTTTGTATAATTGAACCAAATGACTCCGCCGAATTAGTCCTAGCAAAATTGGAATCAGATGAGTTTGGATTTACTTGGTGTAAATTCAAATTTAACAAGGATGGAATTCACAAGATAGGATTTAGAAATACACAAAATCAACGAACTCGGTGGGTCATAGTAAATGTCGATTCTCAACTTCCTACTTCAGATTCTCCCACTTACTTTGGGCAGGACGGTAATTATCACAAAGCAAACAGTGGGAAGAATTGGGGGGCACCTTCCGCAGCAGAGAAAAGAGAAATATTGAACTCAAATCAAAAGACGTTATTCCAAGATATCTCTGATACCGATTTCCCGTTCGAATTTCAAAAAATCTCTAATCTCAGGTTGGGTCATATAGCCGAGATCTCTCGTGTAATTTTCCATAAACACGCACAAGTTATTCAAGGATCAAAATGTATGACATTGCAATCATTTGAACAGCGTATGCGTCGAATAATCTACAATATCTCAAATCTCTATGGAATCGGTTATACTCCTACTGACGACCTGACTAAAGTACTGAAGTCTCTAGGTGAATTTGAATATTGGGAAAGAGAGCAAGACTGGGAAAATAAACATTATATCACACCTAGGAGAAAATCTTTCGCAGAAATTGAAAATATTATAGACGTGAAAATATTATTCGATTCGAGACCATATAATGTATTGAAAGCCCAAGATATTGATTTATTCACAGACTGGGATACTGGCCTCAGATACGTTCTTGCCTCTGAACTTAAATCAAACCCTGAACCTATTATTTTACATCCAAATGAGTTGCAGATTTTACCTTCAGCCTCATCGTATATTGTTGATTTTTGGGATGCCACTAAAGATTTTGCAGAGCCTTGGAAAATCTCATCGGATATGAAAGAACTAAGATGGAAAATAGGTGACAGGTCAGCCCCCTTACCAGTCAATGTTAAGAATATTGGCGAAATAGCAAAAGTGCTTGTAAAACAACACTTGATTGCAGGATATTCTGGTAATCTAATACAAAATGCGTGGCTCAAGAAACATGATTGGCATAAGGCCATGTCAATCGAAATAGACAACCAAAGACGCCTATTTATTTCAATCAGAGTACCCATTAAATGGGACTTTTCTTCCGCCCCCATACCCCCTTGGGAACTCTATCTCGGATGTCTTGATCTGACTGATATGTCAGAGAAGATGTTGTTAATTGATAGTAGAGATAAACTAAACCCCCCTTATATTGATGAATTAGGGAATTTAGGTACGAATCATAAATTGAAAATGCCTTGGTTAATTGATCCAAAAAATAGTTTATACGACCACGCATATCTGACAAGAGAGCTGGTCCGTGCATTCGCTTCCATATGTGTTGATAAATCAAAAGTCGCCCAAGATCGATTGAAAAATCGGGGAATACCCGGGTGGGTATTCCAGAGGTATAATACAGGTCAAAATATAATCCACACTAGAGCCGATTCTATCATACGAATGGCTCAAGAATTGGTTAATGAACAAAAAATAGTATTAGATAAAATTCCTAATTATGATGACGTAAAAAGAGATATTATCATAGCGGTGAATAGAAGATTTTGGTGGTGAGTCTGTGAGAATTAGTAAGGTGAAAAATAAAATTGAGAAAGAACACATTGCAGATATCCAAAGAAGATACCCCTTGGTTTCGAGTAAGAACTGGCCAACAAATCTAACAGAAAATAGAAAGGATCTGTGGGACGGACAGAACGCAATATATCCTCTAATGCAAGAACCCATAATCGAATGTATTCCTCAATATATTCGTGACAACGAATTGGGTGTAGTGGAAAAATTACATGAAAATCCAGAGTTGAACCCTGAAACCCAGAAGAAACTGAAGTCGATTATTCGTACTCTCGAGAAATCAATGTTTGCTGGATGGACGTTGTACCCTCATCAAAGAAAATCCCTGGAAGCCTATGTTGAAGGTAAACATGTCATGGTTGCAACAGGAACAGGTTCAGGAAAGACAGAGAGCTTCTTGCTACCAATTTTGGCCCACCTTCATGAAAGTGCTAGGAGGGAAAAATCTGACCAGCCTGCACCAAGTGCAATTCGCTGTTTGATATTATATCCAATGAATGCATTGGTGGCTGACCAGTTGGGACGAATTCGCCATATGCTAGGTACGAACAAAATATCTGGGCAGCTCAAGCAAGAAGGACTAGGAAGAAACCCAAGATTTGGAATGTATACAAGTCGAGCACCATACCATGGATGGTACGCCAAACAAAAAAAGGGTAAATGGGATAACACACATAATCGACCAAAATTAAAGGACATCCACGACACCTATCTTGACTTAGAGCTAAACAGGCCAGAAATATGGTCAAAGATGTTAGAGAAGGGAAAAATTCCTGCTAAAGGTTTCAGAATGCGACCAATTCCGTCGGATTCAAATCTCAATTCTGTGATGTATAATAATGCAGATTTGACAGAACAAGAAAAGTTTCAGATTAATTGGACTGTAGATAATTGGGCCGATCTGGTTACCCAAGACGGTAAGGGAGATTTCAACGAATTCAAGTTTTCAGATTCCGAAATCAATTCTGACGATAGAGATGCCATTCATTGGCAGCGCCTGGAACATAGATGGAACCTATGTTGGTTTATGACGAAGAAAAGAACAGGAAATGCTCTCTTAGGATTTGAATACCCTCCCATGACTAGTGATGAGGAGGATAAGGAGTTAGTAACCCGCCCCGAGATGCACCAAGGCGGCTATCACCAATTCACCATGGATAAGTTGAGCAGAAAGAATCCCGCTCAACCTCCTAAAGTAGGCTATGGAAATTGGGTCGATGATAATGGAGACGTTAATCCAGTATACGAAAACGATGTTGAAAATTTACTTTCAAGCATTAGAGGGAAAGGAGGAACTCCCGATGTAATGGTCACCAATTATTCAATGTTGGAATACATGTTGGTCAGACCACTCGAACATAGGTTTTGGAAGGATACTTCAAAGTGGCTAGAAAATGAAGGAAACCGCCTGCTATTAGTGATAGATGAGGCACATCTGTATCAAGGAGCTATGGGTACAGAAGTAAGTATGTTAATTCAGAGACTTAGAAGTGTATTGGGAGTAAAAGAAGACAAATTCCAGTATATCATGACAAGCGCTAGCCTAGGCGGAGAAACCCCAGAAGCTAAAGCCAAGAAAATGGAATTTATCGAGCTACTCACAGGACAGGAAATTCCAGAAGAGAGTATTGAATTCCCTAAAGGAGAATTAGTCAAAGTATTCGAAGAAATTTCTTCTCACGATCCGCCCTCTATTGAGATAATGAAGAAATTATCAAAATTTGACACAGATAATTTCCGCGTACTAACAGATGAAAATATTGCAACATTGTCCACAATAAAATCATCATCTCCTTTACAATTGAATCCTGATGAGAGTTGGGATACGATATCGGAAAAAATTCGACACCAGAAATGGTGCCAAGAAAGCCTATACTGGCAATTAAAATCATCTAATCTATTCAAACGATTTTACTCCTACCTCAATCATAGAGAAGAGCTTCCGGATGAGGAAAAAATCGACGGATTGAGTGGCCCTCAACCTCAATATATTTCGGAAATCGCAAAATATCTGTGGGGTACAAATGACGGAGAGTTAATCCCACAATCACTCGATGCCACTGACACATTTCTCGATCTTATTGCGACAGCAAGAACTTGGAGAAAGGACCCCCAGGACAATAATTCGGATTTTGAATTTACAGAAGAAGGTAATTTGAAAGGCGAGGGAAGCCCACTCTTGCCGGTCAGAGCACATTTCTTTATTCGCGGATTACCGAGACTGTCGACTTGCGTCGCCTGTGGGAACATACAAACTTATGGCGATTACAAATGCACAAGTGAAAATTGTTCGGGAAGAGTCTACGAATTACTCAGCGACCGTGGTTCTGGAGAGCCTTTCTACAGAATTTGGATCCCACTACCTGAGGGTGAATCTGTGAGCCGCCAAAACCTACCATCGGTAGTTTACGTCGATCAACCAACCACTTTCAACATGCCCGAGGGGCTTGCAGTCGACTCGGATAGTAGAAATAGAATAATTGGATTATGTGTACATAGACAAGAATCAGATTCAGCAGACCAAACCCATTGGATGAATCCATATTCTGGTGCCATCTATCCAATATCTATTGATAAGAAAGCAGAAGATGATTTTTCAGTCAAAATAGCCGGATTTAGTCGAACTGGCCGGAATATATCTTGGGACCCTAACTCATCTAAACAATTTCACGACGATGACCCCAGAATTGTTGATTTTACTATTGACCCGGGGACACAAACGGACCATTCGAGAAAGGGATTTCCTCAAACCACAGATATGGAAACCAGAGGAGATGACGCCTTTTCTCTGGCTGTAAATACACTTACTGCTGAACAAGACCCAGACCTATCATCAAATACACCAAACCAAGGTAAAAAGACTTTAATTTTCAGTGATGGTAGACAAAAAGCCGCAAAGCTTGCAAAAAATCTCAGTCGTAACTCTCAGCTTGATGAAAGTCGAAAAGTCCTCTTCTGTATGATAAGAAGGCCCTGGTTCAGAAAATTACATGATAAATATAGAACAATGGATAAACTCTACCCGTGGTTTTGTCTTTGGTCTTCATTTACAAGATCATCATTCTTTGAGAACCGCGAGGGAAGGGACGACGGAACAAAATTCGCATTCGACCAAATAAATTCTGTTATACTCGCTCTCGAAGCATTAGAATCAGTGAATAAATTAGGAACCACAAACAAATTCATTCTTGATCTAATTGATGTATCTGAAGAAGAAATAGCAAAATATGGAGCGAGAGCTTGGCTAAGGGAGTACCTAGAAGATATAACAGGCCAATTATGGAAAAAACAAAGTCAACTTGGAACCCTTAATCAGATTCAAGAAATCAGATTCTGGATTTCTGAACAATGTATTCGAATATTGAAAACTGGAGATATACACCCTGAACGCACTGATTTTATTGATCAGCTTTGTGAAAAAGATCAAGAAACTTTTGATAGATACCAAGAAGAGTGTAGTGATAATTTAAACACAGAGTTAGACAAAATATTGTAGCAGAAGAAATTATCTGAAATCAATTACAATAAGGAACTAGGCAGAAGGGAAGCGATGATTTTCCGAGTATTTGAGGAAAGAAACGGGACAATTATGTGTACAAATCAAATCGCTACACATGTGCTCAATATAATCGAAAAAAATCCAGAAGATTCTGAAATAATCGCTCGATACTTTAACGCATATTGGCATAAAGAGGAGCTGAAATCATGGACTGGACTACTGATGTATCATGCTTGTCATACCTACTTTGCTGCAGAAAACATTGGCTTGGGATACATGGAACTTCTTGACTGTAAGCCCGATGACGATATGAAATTTGTATTTCCAAGACTATTCATGGACACAATCCCCTGTCCTGATGAATTACTAGGTAAGGCAAAAGAAAGACCAATCCGAGCAATATATACTACCTCGCCAGCACTTTCCTGGCACGGAATGAAAACAATGCTTATGCGATGGGATCTGAATAAAGGACGGAAATATAATGCAGCAATTGACCCATTCGTCATATGGATGAATCATGTATCTTCTGACTTCAAAAATCGTCTGAATATAGAACAACGAGAATCTATCGAGGGATTTATCATAAGCAGCAACGATTACGCAGGATTGAATGCATCCAAAGTAATTTTACAACCATTCAAGCATAACCTCCCTCGTCCTTCTGAGGGTGAAGACCCAACGAAAGAAAAAATCAGATTTTGCAGAACTTGCAAGCAAGTTCGACTCACTCCTGATGATGGAAAATGCTCGAAATGTAACTCAATCCAAGGTACAGAATTTATCACACACATTGAAGGAGAAGATGATGTAATAGATGAATATCTCAACCAACGAATTGGATATTGGCAAAAAGGTGTATTCAGATTAGAAGAAGAAATTGAAAAGAAATTAGAAGATAAAGAATTCCAATTCTCAGAATTAAAGATATTTAGAACAGAAGAACATACGGCCCAGATTTCAGACAAATTGAATGACGACGATGTTTTCTCCAATACAGAATTACACGAACTTCAGTTTCAAGATATCCCAGTAAAAAGAGCCTCTGATCTGTATCCCATTGACAGCCCACCTATAGATATCCTAAGTTGTACAACTACGATGGAAGTGGGTATTGATATCGGTAGTCTGACCGCAGTAGCACTCCGAACCGTCCCCCCTCATTCTTCGAATTATCAACAACGAATTGGTAGGGCCGGACGAGGGTCAGCGGAAATTTCTATCGCATTGACATACATCGATAATGCAGCCTATGCTCTTGAGAGATTTAAGAATCCAATGAGTATAGTCAGGAATCCTACAAAACCCCCCACACTCTATTCTGAGAATCATAGAATTATGGAGAGGCACATCAATGCTTCTTTATTCCAATTATTCTCAAAGAGATTCCGATATGACGAGAAAAAAACTCTTGTTTTCGACGGAATGGAATTGGGAAGTGGGGGAGTGCATCAACTAATGGAAAGTCTTGGTACCTTACCTGAGTTCCTTTCGGACGCTAATCCTCACTATGGCAGAAAGGCATTTATTGATTGGGCCAAGGAGGTGAGAGATTGAGTAACAATAATCCAGAAGAAGTAATCTCTACAGGTGAAATTAGGGAACGATTAATCGGCACCATTGCAACACATTTCAATGATGAAAAGGAATTCATGAACAAGTTCCTAGACTCGCGGATTAATAGCCTCTTACAAACTATTCAGGACATGGAAATATCCGAATGGGAGCAAGAAAAAGAAGAACCACTAATG
>MDTA01060912.1_pt1 | contig 10791 bp, 9 predicted proteins | sample 811151 | NCBI WGS metagenome assembly MDTA01 (sample SAMN05326648, study PRJNA326480) | marine metagenome | isolation source: seawater | place: Indian Ocean: South | collected 2010 | reverse complement strand
GTATCTCCGCCACTCTTCCAGTCCATGTAGTCGAGCCCCTCCCATTCTTCGACGGGGACATCGATCGGCATCGGAGAGAGATCGACAACCCCATCACGATCAAGAGCGCTCATGCGGTAGTGATCGGTGTGAAGCGGAATCTTGACGCTCCAATGTTCACTGTTGGGCCAGAAGCTCATGTCACTGAGTGTATGGAGTCATAACGCTCCTATGGGTGCACCACGGGTAACAGCGCTGCTAACCGGCGTTGGCAATCGTCGAGTCTGGAGGCAGTGTGACGATGACGAAGCCCTGGGGTATCTCAATGATCTCTCCGACTCGGATATCGCTCGCATTCTCAAGTTCATTGAGTTCAACGATCTGTTTCATTGGAACACCGAATCCTGCTGCGATCGCCGAGAGCGTGTCACCTGACCTCACTTCGTAGAAATAACGGTTGGTGTCTGGAATCGTTGTCGATGTTGTTGTCGTCGTCGTTGTCTGGATGGGAGGCAATGGGTCGAGCGAAAGATCGTTGTTGCTGCACCCAACCACGAGCACCATCGCAGTCGCCAACAACGCAAGGGCCATCTCTCGATGCTGAAGTGGTTTCGGCAAAAGTTTCCGCATGGGTATCACGTGTTCTCCGCTAAGAACTCTACGGCCATTGCGCTCTAGCCTCACCCAAGTGGAATCCCCCAGAACTTTTCCAGGTGCTGTCGCGCCTCAACGCCACTACCGAGTGGACGCCGATGGCGTAGGAATTGCTGTCAACGAATGGGGAGATGAACGCGATCCCGTCCTTGTCATGGTGCACGGAGGAGCCGATTTCTCTCGCACATTCGACGTCTTCGCGCCGCTCTTTGCCGCAGCCGGCTGGCGGGTTGTCGCATGGGACCACCGCGGCCACGGAGACAGCGATCACACACACCTGTACTCGTTCGAAGCCGATCTTCGTGACGCAACTCGCGTGCTCGACGCCGTTGCCTCTCGAAGGCCAGTTGCCGTCCTCGGACACTCCAAGGGTGGTTCCATTCTCACATCGCTTGCCGAAGCACAACCATTTCGCTTCCGTTCCTTTATCAACCTTGATGGCATTCCGTATCGAAGGCCCGGTCCCGACCTACCTGAGTATCAACGCGCCGACGCCCTCAACACCGAAATCACCGGCTGGCTCGAGCATCGTCGTCGATCGGCTACCGGATCACGCAAACCCGGCACCATTGAAGAACTCGCACGTCGCCGCGCACAAATGAACCCACGACTTTCGACCGAATGGCTTGAATACCTCGTCACCGTCGGCGCACGCGAAGATGCCGATGGCTGGCGCTGGAAACTCGACCCATCGATGAGAATGGGAGGCTTCGGCCCGTGGAAACCTGAATACGGTTTATTCCGCCTCGCCGGTCTCGGTGTGCCCTTTTTAGGAGTGCTCGTTGGTGCTGACGAGCCGATGGGATGGGGAACAAAACCTCATCAGGTTGAGAAATGGATTCCGAAAAACGGACGTCTCGAATACTTCGATGATCTCGGTCACTTCGTCCACATCGAGCAGCCAAAGATGGTTGCCGATATGGCACTCGAATTTCTTGGGACTCCGGCATGAGCACTGTCACTCTCCAGCACAACCGCATAGAACTTGCCCTTCATCAACTCAGGCCAGCAACCGAAGAAGGGCGCCCGCTGCTCCTTCTTCACGGTCTCGGAGAATGCACCCCCACATCGGTTCCGCATGATGTCGAGAGTTGGCCAGGGAGCATCTGGGGGCTCGATTTCACTGGACATGGCGAATCGACAATCCCGGTGGGTGGAGGTTATTCGGCAGAGGTACTCCTCGGCGACGTCGATGCCGCCATCAACCACCTTGGAACTGTCACCTTGATCGGTCGAGGGCTCGGGGGGTACGTTGCGTTGCTCGCGGCAGGCGCCTGCGTTGACGCAGTGCATGGGGCGGTGATCACTGATGGCCCCGGTCTCACAGGCGGTTCCTACGAATCGTCGGTACCTCAAAGTGCTCGACTGATGGATCAAGGTCAAATCCCCGACCCCTACGCCCTGCATGAATTGAGCCGTGACGTCAGAGCAGCTGATTACGCACTTGATTTCGTGCAATACAGCGTCGCCAACTCCGAACTCGCCGAACCGATCAATGTGTCAGCTCTCTATCGGCCGACATGGTTAGCCGAAGTTGCAGCAGCCCCAGGTGTTGCATCACTACCGCTGGGTGACGCGCTTAATCTCTACCGCTGATCTGTTACGACGATCTGTTGGTGATGAACTCCGCAAGTTCGATGAGTGGTTGCTGTGCGGCCTCTGCAATCGCAGGAGACTCAATGGCCTGAATCGCGTTTGCGACATTTGATGCGATAAGGGATTCGAGTTCATCAAGAGCTCCAACATCAACAATTGTTTGCTGAATATCGGACACCTGCTCATCGGAAAGATCGATCGACCCGACCATCTCAAGAATCTTGGCTTGAGCAGAAGTTGCCGATGCCATCGCTCTTGCAAGAAGCGGGGTCGGTTTTCCCTCACGAAGATCACCGCCGACTGGTTTGCCGGTCATCGATGTATCTCCGAATGCTCCCATGACGTCATCGCGCATCTGAAATGCATCACCGAGCGGTAATCCGTATGCGCTGAGTCCGCTCATAACCTCGTCGACATCACTCCTACCGGCAAGAAGTGCTCCAAGGTGGAGTGGCCGTTCGACGGTGTATTTGCCGCTCTTGTACCGGCATATCCGATCGGCAAGTTCAATTCGCCGATCGCCTTGCACCGACCCGGTGATGTCGAGCAACTGACCGATGTTGAGTTCAATGCGAAGCTCGTTCCACATTGCAAATGCCCTGGGGTGAGCTTCGACGAGGTAACGGTCTGCGAGCACCGCAGCGATGTCGCCGACGAGTATCGCAATGCCTTCTCCAAACCGACGCGACTCGCCATCCCAACCCTGATCGCTATGCGACCGCTCGAATCTGCGGTGAGTGGTTTCGGCCCCACGACGGGAATCGGCGTCATCGAGGACATCATCGTGAAAGAGAGCGGAGGCGTGAGTGAGTTCGATCGCGGCTCCCGCCCCAACAACGTTCCCGTCAATATCTTCAGCACGAGTGACGTCGCCGCCTGCCGCAATGAAGCCCCAGTGACAGAACGCCGGACGAAGTCGCTTCCCACCTGACGAAACCAACCGATGCACTTCACTTATCGGGTCAACCAACAGCGCGTCAAGACCAGACCAACGTTGAATTTCTCGTGTCAGATCACGTTCAAGACGTCGATCGACCCGCTCACCAATAGCGAACAAATGCGGAGGAGCTGATTGCATCAGTCGTCGTGAGCTGCCGGAAGACCCGCAACAATTTCATCGACTCGAATGCGAGCCGCACCGATCCGGTCACGGCATATCGCAATGAGTTCAGCGGCGCGACTCACGCGCTCAGCGAGGCGATCAACATCAACATCAACGGCTTCTAGCTCGTTCAAGATGTCGTCGAGCTCAGTCAGGGCATCTGCGTAGCTCAATTCTTCTGCCATTTCACTGCTCCTCTGGAGTTGTTGCGGTCACCGTACTCGTCACCGTTCCGTCTGCCACTCGGGTCAAGAGTTCGTCACCTTGAGACAGATCTGCGATCGACATCACCGGCCGACCATCTGAGGTGGTGGTCATTGTCCAACCCCGTTCGAGAAGGCGAGCAGGATCGAGAAGAGCAAGTCGCCGCTCTTTCTCCATCATCGACATCTCGATTCTCTCCAACGTCACCGAGGTACGGGTAAGCCGATCTTGTCGTGATCGCAGCCGCTCAGCACTTCGTTCGATAGCAGAGTTGGTTCGGGTCACGACCCTGCTTGCCTGCGACTCCAGACGGTCGGCATGGCCAGCGAGCTCGAACGAGACTCGTTCAGCAATCGCATTCCACTTCGTTTCTATGTCGTCGACGAATCGTTGTACTCGTTCAATCAGCCACCCTGCGCACGCGGTCGGAGTTTTCAACGCAGTGTGGGCAACCTCATCGGCAATTGTTGTATCGATTTCATGACCAAGGCCTGTAATCACCGGGAGGGGACACGTTGCGATCGCCCGGGCAATGCCCTCGGTATCGAAGGCTGCAAGATCATTGCGCGCCCCTCCTCCTCTCATCACCGCAATGACGTCGGCACCATACTCAACGGCAGCAGAAATGCCCGCGATGACCATCTCTTCCGCCTGATCGCCTTGGACTCGGGCATCGAAGGAGAGCAGGTGGAAACCAAATCCGCTTGACCCCAACTCGACCGTGAAGTCATGCCATGCCGCCGAACCAATGCTCGTTACAACAGCGACTCGCAACGGCACCGTCGGAATACTGTGTTCCGCATTTCTTCGCAAGAGACCCTCAACGGTGAGTGCATTTCTCACACGATCTCTGCTTGCGGTGATGTCTCCCAGGGTGAATCGAGGGTCAAGGTCGGAAATTTTCAGGCTGAGGCGACCTGACGGCGCGTACACATCGAGCGTTCCGAACACCCTGACTTTCGTACCATCTTGAAGTTCAAGTCGGTTTGACGCCAACATCGGGCGAAGGTTCCGCTTCACATTTGCGAATAACGCAACATTCACCATCGCCTTCTTGCCACCGATATCTTCAACCAAAGAGAAGTAGGTGTGCTGGCCTTGGTCTCGGTAGCCACTTATCTCCCCAGTCACCCATACCCCACCACCAAATACCCTCTTCAGTTGAGCATTGATCGCATCGGTGAGTTCACCAACGGTAAACGTGGGGCTGAGATCAGCGGCAGGCATCAGTACCAGGGTCGGCTGATGTGCTGACGTGACGACAGTGGATTGCGTAGCCATGGACGGCTACCGAATCGCCATGCAGTGACTTGATCAGGAGCCTGACTCAGTGCAATTGGGCGAGGCCACAGCGCCTCAACTGCGGACACGATTGCTGCAGCTTCTTCGTCGGTTGGGGCCGGACTGATCGACCGAAGTACTGGATCGCTCATAACGGCACGTTCCCATGTTTGCGTTGCGGCAAGTCTTCGCGCTTCGACTCCAGTACCCGCAGGGCCGCAACAACTTTCTGGCGTGTTTCTGATGGTGTGATGACATCATCCACGAAACCACGCTCAGCGGCGGCGTATGGATTCGCATACCGCTCGGTGTACTGCTCGACAAGTTCGGCGCGGCGTGAAACGGGGTCTTGAGCCTGTTGAAGTTCTCGTCGATAAATGATCTCGACCGCTCCCTGCGGACCCATCACCGCAAGCTCGGCTGAAGGCCATGCAAACGCAAGATCGGCGCCAACCGATTTCGAGTTCATCACGACATACGCTCCGCCATATGCCTTTCGGGTGATGATCTGGATACGAGGAACGGTTGCTTCGCAGAACGCATACAGCAACTTGGCGCCGTGCCGAATAATGCCTTCATGCTCTTGGTCGACACCAGGGAGGAACCCGGGCACATCAACAAAGACGAGTAGCGGGATGTTGAACGCGTCGCATGTGCGTACAAAACGTGCGGCTTTCTCCGATGACTCAATGTCAAGCACCCCGGCGAACACCATCGGCTGGTTGCCGACAATGCCGACCGTCTTGCCGTCGACACGAGCAAAACCACAGATGATCGATTTCGCCCAGTGCGGGAAGTACTCCATGAATTCACCGTCGTCGACGACCGATGCGATGACCTGTGCCATGTCATATGGCATGCTCGGACTGTCAGGGAGGATCGAGTCGAGTTCTGGGCACAGGCGCTCAGGATCATCTGTCGACTCGATCGCCGGCGGATTTTCGAGGTTGTTCTGCGGGAGCAGCGACAGCAAATAGCGAACTTCGTCGAGACATGATTTCTCGTCGTCGGTGACGAAGGTTGCAACGCCAGATTTGGAGGCGTGAGCCATAGCTCCACCGAGAGCTTCAAGGGTGACATCTTCACCGGTCACCGTCTTCACCACATCTGGTCCGGTGATGAACATATGTGATGATTCGCGAACCATGAAGATGAAGTCGGTCATCGCTGGCGAGTACACCGCACCACCTGCGCACGGGCCGAGAATGACGGAAATCTGGGGGACGATGCCTGACGACATGACGTTTCGACGGAAGATGCCTCCATATGACGCAAGGCTGACCACACCCTCTTGAATTCGGGCGCCCGCTCCATCGTTCAGACCGATCATTGGAGCACCGGTCGACAGGGCAAGGTCCATCACCTTGTGAATTTTCTCTGCGAACACCTCGCCAAGTGCACCTCCAAAGACGGTGAAGTCTTGGCTGAAGACGAACACTTTTCGGCCATCAACTGTTCCCCAGCCCGTAATAACTCCGTCGGTGTATGGCTGCTCTTCAAGACCTGACTCATGGGCGCGGTGGCGGGCCAGCATGTCGAGCTCGTGAAAGCTGCCCGGGTCGAGCAAGTAGTCGATGCGCTCACGGGCCAGCATTTTGCCTTTTGCGTGCTGACGCTCAACCGATCGCTCAGATCCGGCATTGCGGGCAGCCTCCTTACGGTTGAGGAGGTCATCGAGGCGTTCTTTCATTGTCGACACAGCGAAGACGCTAACCGACAGTGACCACAGATGCTGTGGTCGCCTGCGTGACATCGGTCGTTGTTGTTTCCACAACCGTTGTCTCAGAGGGCACGATTGACGTGCCGATCACGAGAGTTGTTGTCGTTGTCGGCACCACTCCATCTTCACCGACAATGGCGAGCGGGCTTGATACAACAGCCGAAAGACCCGACTCGAACACTGCTGAGAGCGTGACCGTCCAGTTCCCCGTCACGTCGAACGGAAGTCCATCGGCTGCACTCAGTCGAGCAATACCCGTGCCCGTCAAAGGGATATCTTGAATCGTTCCCCGGCCGTAGCTGCCAACTTCTGGATCAAACTCGAGTCGGAGCCCAACGATGGTAGAGGGCGCTGATAACACCTCAACCTCGAGCGCATTGAGCCCCATTGCGCCAGGATCAAGCGATACCTCCGCGCTGAACCCTGCCACCTCATCAGCGAGAGGCACAACAAGTGCGTACTCCCGCTCTGGGATGAGCGACACCTTCGGGGGGTTGATGGCGAGCAGCCAACCGCTGAACATCAACACGATGACGCCGACCGTGGCTTCGGTTGCGAACACCCTTCGGAGACGCATCGCACTCCGGCGGGTGAGTTGGTCAACGCGTCCGAGCCGCATTCGAACCATCGCCCGAGCTTTCACGGCGACAAACAGCATGACGCCTACCGCCAAGAGTTTGAGAATGAGTACCCGTCCGTGAGAACTGGTAAACAGCGCGTCGCCGTCGAGCCGCATCGTTTCTGCGACACCAGAGATGATCACCACGAGAATCGCTGGTGCAGAGACTCGTGAATACGCCTTCACAGCATGAACGAGGTCGTTCTCACCAGGACCGGCGAGCACCGCTCGACCAACAAAGATCACACCGCCCAGCCAAATCGCCACGGCCATCACATGGAGGATCATCACGATGAGTCCGATGAGAGCAAGATTGCCACTCACGCGACCAAAGGCCAGCGTGACGACCGCAACCGTCGGAGCAGCAACCGCAAGTGGTCGGGACACGTCATCGAGTACCGCCTCCGGCCGATAGGCCACCCACCAGCAGGCGATGACTGCCACCAGCCGGATAATGGCTGCAGCACCGGTCCAACCCTCGGTGAACGTGTCAGCGAAACTGAACGGGTTGAGTGACGCAGTGAACGACGTGCCAGTCAATGACGATGTCAACGCCGCAGTGTGGAGGTACGTACCGGCGAGGGCAAGCACCCACACCTTCAACGTAAACCGTTGAGTGATTTCGTAGAGCGGTCCTTCGGGCCAACCAAACGAAATGAGAGCGACGGCGCCAAACAAAATCATGATGCCGTACGTTGAGATGACGCCGCCCAACCACACCGAACCGCCCGTCGACCCGACCGCCTCAACATCGTCACCTATCGAGGACCCAGTTGCACCAGATGCGGCGGTAGGAATCGTTGAACCCGTCGATTCTGATGAAGCTGTTGGCGTATCAGCAGACACGGAGAACGCAATGAGACCTGTTGCAATTGCTTGATCGAGATCATCTCGGAGCAACCACGTAATCGTGCAAGCCCCTCTCGGGAACGGGCTCAACACTTCAACAGTAAAGGTGACATCGTCATCTCCGAGCAGCGGAATTCCTGTGCTCTGGGGCTGGGCCGGAGTGCCGCAACCCACGGCCACGGTGAACGCCTCGTCAGATCCCACCGGCTGCTGGAATGTGAACGTCATGATCGCCGGTGACGTCCCAAGCGTCGCACCATCTGAAGGACTTGAACCTGCGAGAGAGTTGTCGCTTGTTTGCGCGTGAGCAGCCATAGGCAGTGCTGCAACGATGGCAACCGCCACGCCAATGAGCACAAAAATTCTTCGTAAGAGCCCACGCGAATCCGTGGAGCGATGAAGAGCGAAGTCCACGTCCCAACGGTAGTCATCGCACCTCTCTTACCGCTGTCATCCCCTGCGGGTAGTGTGGCCTCACATGGCTACACAATCCCTCTACCGCCGATATCGGCCTCGACGCTTTGGTGAGTTGCGCGGCCAAGAACACATCGTGCGCGCGCTCAGGGAGGCGGTGAAGGCTGGAAGGGAAGGTCAAGCGTACTTGTTCTCGGGGCCACGTGGAACCGGTAAAACCACGACCGCCCGAATACTCGCCAAAGTGCTGAACTGCACAAACCCTTCAGATGGGGAACCGTGCTGCGAATGTGACTCGTGTACTGCGGTCGAGCAGGGCAACAGTTACGACGTTTTTGAACTCGACGCTGCTTCGAACAACTCCGTAGAAGACATTCGAAGCCTTATCGACAAAGTGTCGCTAGGTACCCCTGGCCGCCACAAGGTATACATCCTAGACGAGGTTCATATGTTGAGCGCCGGGGCGTCAGCTGCGTTGCTGAAGGTGCTCGAAGAACCGCCCGAACACGTTGTTTTTGTTCTCGCGACAACAGATCCGCAGAAGCTGAAAGACACCATTCGATCTCGCACTCAGCATCTCCAATTTCACCTTCTTCCCAGCGATACCCTCGCCGAACACATCAAGTGGGTTGCCGAGGATGCGGGTTTTGCGCTCGATGACCACATCATTGATGCGGCGCTCGCAAAAGGTGGAGGGTCAGCTCGCGACACGTTGTCGGCACTTGAACTTCTTGCAGCAGGCGGGAGTGACGTCGACGACTCTGTTGACCTCTCGGAGTTCATTCGCAGTCTCGTCGACGCGGATACCGGCATTGCGCTCAGTGCAACCGCTCACGCCATTTCAAATGGGCACGATCCTCGCACGCTGTGCGAGGAACTCTTGCACCACCTAAGAGATCTGTTCCTGTCGGTGATGTCTCCTGAAATGGTCTCAATGCGTCACGATCGTCTCGATGACCTCGCAGAGACTGCTCAAGAGCTTGGCACTGCGTCAATCGTTCGGGCGATGGAGCGCCTCGGCTCAGCACTGGTCGAAATGCGTTTTGCTCCGGACCCGCGAATCATGTTTGAGATCGCACTTGTGCAATTGACACGCGATGGCGATGCAAGTGATCAGTCGGCGTTGCTCGCCAGACTTGAACGTCTTGAGCGCACGGTCGCAGAAGACGGTTCACCACAACCGAAAGAGCCTCCGCGCAGTAGTTCAACCGGCAAAGCCATTATCGGTGGCCGTGCCCGGCGATCTGACCCGAGCGGCTTAATTCCCCGACCTGCAGCCGAAAATGTCACCACTGACTCGCCTGCTTCGGCACCCCAACCGGCACCAACGGCCGCACCGGAGCAAGACGAGCAGCGGCCTGCAACAACTGCAACGCCAGCAGCACCCGAATTACGTGAGCAATCGCCTCCTGCCGATACCTCGTCTGAACATGATGCGCACTCGGTGGCCACCATGTGGTCTGACAGTGTGCGGTCATCTCTCACCGGTATGACTCGGGCACTCTTCGCTCCGGCATCTGTCGGCGCGGTCTCAAGTTCTGCAAATGGACTGTCGGTAGAACTTTTGCTTCCGAGTCAGGTGCACGCTCAAAAGTGTGAGGCTTATCGAGATGCCGTCCAGCAGCAACTTGCACAGTCGCTCGGCGTCGTCGTCGAACTCACGCTGAACGTTGAAGGTTCAACTGCGGTTGCCCAATCACCGGATATAACCGAGATTGTCGAAGAGCCGATCGACCCGAACGACATCGTCGATGCATCAACCACTCATCGGCGGAGCCCCGAGGAAGAGATCGCTGACATCTTTCCCGGGACCCGACTCATCACAACGACTGAGGACTGACGATGGCTGCAGTTCATACACCTCCGGTGCAAACCCTTATCGATGAACTGGGTCGCCTGCCGGGCATCGGGCCGAAGTCTGCACAGCGCATCGCATTTCACCTGCTCAAAATTCCTGAGGTTGACGCGAATCGACTGGCTGACGCCATCCGCGAGGCAAAGGCGCGAGTGCAGTTTTGCGAGCGCTGCTTCAATGTCGCCGAGTCGTCGCTATGCCCCATTTGTGCCGATGAGCGACGCGATGGCACGACCCTTTGCGTGGTCGAAGAATCCCGCGACATCATTGCGATTGAGCGAACAGGCGAATTTAAAGGTCGATACCACGTGCTCCTTGGCGCAATGAATCCTCTTGAAGGCATTGGGCCAGATCAGCTCAAAATTCGGGAACTTCTCGCACGACTCGGCCCCGAGCAGGTCACAGAGGTCGTTATCTGCACAAACCCGAATACCGAGGGAGAGGTCACCGCCATGTACCTCGCCCGCATGCTGTCACCGCTCGGCATCACCGTGTCTCGACTTGCAAGTGGTCTCCCC
>MDTA01112199.1_pt1 | contig 10792 bp, 11 predicted proteins | sample 811151 | NCBI WGS metagenome assembly MDTA01 (sample SAMN05326648, study PRJNA326480) | marine metagenome | isolation source: seawater | place: Indian Ocean: South | collected 2010 | reverse complement strand
TTTTTAAAGAATTTAGTAATTCTTTTTTTTTCATTAAATCTTGTTTTATGAATGAAACATTTTTTTTTTTATAATTAATTTTTTTTTGTAAATCTAAGCAAATTATTTTGTTATTTTCTCTCAATAATCTGGTAACTAGATTTTGACCAATTAATCCCTCGGATCCTGTAATTAAAATTTTCATTAAATTTTTATTATTTTTTTATGTTTAATATTTCTGCAAGAATTTACCACATCGATTACAATTTTACATTTTTTAACAATTTCTTTTAAATCAAAAATGTTATGTGAATTTAGTATTATTAAGATATCGTATATATTGCCCCGATCATATAATTCTTTAATTTTAACCGGTTTTATGTTTTTGCTTAAATTTGATTTTTTAAAATTAGCATGAGGATCACAAACGCTTATATTTTTTTTGTGAACTTTGTTAAGTGTATTAATAATTTTTACGCAAGGTGATAGTCTCATATCGTCTGAATTTTTTTTATATGTAGCTCCTAATATTAAAATTTTTTTAGATTTATTTTTTTTTACTTTTGAGATAATTTTTAATATCTCTTTTGCAATTTTTTTAGGTCTATTATCATTTATTTTTGAAGCTAATTTAATGAATTTTGTATCTATTCCAAAACTTTTAGCTTTCCAAGTTAAATATAAAGGATCAACAGGTATACAGTGTCCTCCTACGCCAGGTCCTGGATAAAATGGTTTAAATCCAAAGGGCTTTGTTTTAGCTGCGTTTATACATTCGCTTATGTCAATTTTCATTTTTTGACAAACTTCAGCTAACTCGTTAATTAAACCAATATTTACTGATCTATATATATTTTCGAGCAATTTTGTAAATTCTGCTGATTTAATTGATCCAACTGGAAAAACTTTATTAGTAATCAGTTTATAAAAAGACTGAACTATATCTGAACAATTTTTAGTATAACCAGATACAACTTTAGGAATATTTCTTTTTAAAACAGAATATTTTTTATTTCCCGGATCTTCTCTCTCTGGTGAATAACCAAGAAATATATTTTTTCCAATTTTCAACTTTTTTTTTTTAAATATTGGAAGGAAATATTCTTCTGTAGTTCCAGGATAGGAAGTACACTCTAATATTATAGTTTGACCTTTTCTGATATAATTTTTGATATCTTTTATAACATTACTTACATATTCTAAATTTGGAGATTTATTTTTTCCTAGAGGTGTAGGAACACAAATAATAATTATATCGTGCTTTGAGATATTTTCAAAATTAGAAGTAGGAAAAAAATTTTTGTTTAAACTAGTATTAAGTAATTTGTTATCTATAGTATTAATGTAACTTTTTTTTCTTTTGAGTAGCCCAATTTTTTCTTTATCATTATCATAACCGTAAGTTTTAATTTTTGATTTAATGCATGCAATTCCTAAAGGTAATCCAATATATCCAAGACCTATTATAGCTACAGAAAAATTTTTTTTTGAAATCTTTTTTATAATTTTTTTTTTCATTTAATTCTTATTTTTTTTAATGGTCTTAATCCATCAGACGGGTCTGCTTTAAAGTTTCTTTCAATTAACTCTGCTTTTGAAATATTTTTGCTAAATTTTCCATTAATTTTGTTCTCTAAATTTATAAAGTTAATGACATTTTTAATATCTTCTGGAAGCCAACAATGACCATCTTTAAATTCCCATCCTTTTTTATCTATATCGAAATGAAACTCAATAATATCAGATTTAAAATTTCTGATAGCTGAATAAATAATAAGAGGATTTGTAGTGTGGTCTGACCACCCTACTTTACATCTAAAAATTTTTTTTAAAAATTGAATAGATTTCAAATTACAATTAATTGGTTTCGCTGGATAATTTGAGACACAATGCAAGAGGCTAAAGTTTTTATGATTATGCTTATTTAATATTTTTACTGCATTTTTTATTTCTTTTAAACTTGCCGCTCCAGTTGATAAAATTAATTTTTTTTTTTATTTTTGAACATTTTTCAATCAAATTTTGCCAATTAATTTCGTAGGATGATATTTTTAAAAAGTCTACATATTTTTCGATATAATCGACCGATTCCAAATCAAAAGGAGTGCAACCAAATTTAATTTTTTTCTTTTTACAATAGCTCGATATTTTTGGTATAAATTCGTCTGGGAGTTCTCTTTTTTTAATATTGTTTGCAATTTTTTTATAAAACCTCGCTTTAGGTGAAAATAACTTTCTTAACTTAAAATGTTGGAATTTTACGGATGTAGCTCCAGCTAGTTTAGCTGATGAAATTATTTTATAACATCTTTCAAGGCTTGAATTATGATTACTTCCTATTTCAGCAATAAATTCTATATTATTTTTCATTATTTACTTATAAAAAAAATTACTATAAGTCTATTTTGTTCAATATTTGAACATTATATACTATTTATCACTTGTAAAGAACAATATGAAGAAAAAATTAATTATTGTACTGCAGGCCCGATGTAGCTCGGGAAGACTGCCAAACAAAGTTTTGAGGAAAATAGAGGGTATTCCTCTAATAATGTTATGTATTAAGAGGCTAACCAATAGAGGAGCAAAACTTATAGTAGCCACTTCTAACCATAATAGTGATGATAAATTAGTAAAATTATTGAAAAAAAATAAGGTTGATTTTTTTAGAGGAGATTTAAATAATGTGCTTTCGCGCTACCAATCTATAGCCAAATCGTTAAATCGTGAAGATTATATTATTAGAGCAACAGCTGACAATTCTTTTCCAGATGGAGATCTAGTTAAAAAAGTATTTAAAGAATTTGTCAAAAGTAAAAAGGATTATTTTGGTATAGATCATTTATGTCATAATTTACCAAGAGGAATAAGCCTAGAGATATTTAAAGCAAAAAAAATTTTGGAATTAAAAAAAGATTTGACCAAGAGTGATAAAGAACATGTAACTCAATTTATTTACAGGACAAAGTCAAAAGGTTTTTATAAAAAAATAATTAAATCTATAAAAAGTAAGATTGACCATTCGCAAAAAAGTGTAAGTATAGATACGTATCAAGATTTAAATAACGTTAAGAAAATTTTTAAAAATATTAAAGATCCCTCAAACGTTTCAATGAAAAAATTGCTTAAATTGATTTAATTTACTTTTTTTGGACTATTATTTCTATTGCTCTTCCTACTCCAATATCTGAAAATTTTTTATAAAGTCTATTTTTAAAATTTAGCATACCTAATTTTTCAAAATTATCTTCAAAAGCAACTCTTTGAGAGTGAGATAATTTTCCAACTTTATTGTTTCTAATATAATTTTGTCCCATTAATAAAAAGATTTCTATCGGAAAACTTGTCGTAAGATTTTTTATTTTAAAATACTTTTTATTAAATATTTTTTTTATATCATTGATACGAAAATAATTAATATGCTCTGGTGGCAAAATCCACCATGGTCTAAGAATTTTTTTCATAGATAAAAATTGAAAAAAATTAAAATCATTCGCCACAGAAAGAAAAAGCAATCCTTTTTTTTTAAGAAGTCTATGAGAAATTTTGATAAAATTTAAAGGGTCATCAATATGTTCGAGAACCCCGTTGGAATAGATTACGTCATACGAATTTTTTTTTGTTGAATTAAGTTCAGTATAGTCATTAACAGTAATATTCCTTAATTTTAGTTTTTTTTTTGCATAATTCACTGCTTTTAAAGAGCTATCAATACCGGAAACCTTCCATCCTCTTTTTTTTGCAAACCTCAAGAAAAAACCTGGCCCACAACCAATATCAAGCACATTACCGGTCTTTCCCAAAATATCTTCAAATTTTTTTAGTCTCTCTAAAAAAATTCTATTCCACCAATTTATCTGCTTATTTTGAATAGCAAAATAATTTTTTTTTCTCTCTTGTTGATAAAATTTTTTTTTATAGAAAAAGTTTAAATCATTGTTACTTGGAATTGGAACGCAATGAATTAATTTACATAATTTACAATCTAATATTTTATATTTTTTATATTTTGTTAAAACATAACCTTTATGAATTTTCCCCTTGTGTTTGAAAGATATGTGTTCTCTAGTTCTTGAAAATATTCTTTTAGCAGAGATACCTCCTTTTTCTTGATCATATGGGAAATAAATGTTTCTTATTCTTAAATATTTTCTCATTTTCTTTTAAAAATTAAAATCTCTGAATTAAAATTATCATAGGTTTTATAACCAAAAGGTAAGACATTTTGAAAAATTAAATTATAATTTGTTTTCAATAAACTTTTATACAAGTTAGTTTTAATTTGTTGTTTTACTCCAATTTGGTTTTTTTCAGTAATTTTTTGTTTACCTTCTCTCAAATTTCTTAAAAGAATGTATTTAGGTTTTAATCTAAAGATGTGTTTTATATAATTTTTCAAAATATATGGTTCCATTTCTTGAAATGAGATAAAATTGACGAATAAATCAATTTTTCCTTTTAAAGACTCAATTTTCCAAGACGGCAATGATGAAAATTTTTTAAGTTTTTTTATATAAATTTTTTTTTTTTTAATTTCTTTGAGAGAGTCAGTAACTTTATATTTTCCAAAGATTTTTTTTAGATACATTTCTGAAACCAAGGAGAGTGGCGGTAAATCTAAATTTATATATTTTAAATTTATTATTTTAGATAAACCAAAGATGTGTCCTAGAATTCCAAAACCACCTCCAATTTCTAAAACATTTTTTGGAACAAAATTTTTAGTTATTTTTTTTAAACAAGTAATTCCTAAAAGATAATTTAAGGATGATCTGCTATATAGCTTCCCTTCAAAATTAAATTGTTCTTTTGGTTTACCAACATTATTTTCTGAGAAAATATGTAAAAAAGGAAGTTTATTAACATTGTCAGAGCTCCTGAAAACTCTATAGTCTGCTAATGCATGATTAAATCCATTTAATTGCCTTAATAATTCAGTTGTTAATTTTGGTGAATTCTTTTTTTTTTTATAAATCATTTTTGAAAACTTATCAGCATGTTTCTCTCTTTTTAAATGATAAAGAGGAATAAAAAAGTTATTTGCTAAATTATTTGATCTAAAATTATTAATTCCTTGTTTTTTAAAAATAACAAAAAATTTTTTTATATTTTCTTTCCAAAATGAGGATGGTTGATAAAGTCTATTCTGATTTTCTAATTCAATTCTAAGATGATCTAGTTTATTTTTAAAATTCATTTTAATTTATTTATATTTTTTTCTCTTTGATTTATAACCTGTAAAACCAATTTTTTTCAAATGATACGGAAATTTTATTTTATCAAGAATATTAACAATTGGCGCTTTATATATTTTTCCCTTTAATTTCGGCGAAAGTTTTAAAAAAGTTTGTATCAAATCATAGTCTAAAAATGGATATCTTGACTCAATACCGTGACTGCCAGCAACACGTTCAGAGGCTGCAAGGTATACTCTATTCCATCCGTTATAAAAATTGTACCAAGGTTTTTTTGCTAATTTCCAGTTTCCTTTAAAACAAGACCTTCGTGAATTTGTAAATTCATTAAAATAGTCTGATATAATTTCATCGGCTCCCTGACCAGACATCAAAATTAAATTTTTTTCCTTTCTTGCAATTCTACAAATTTTACTAGTCGCAATAAAACCTGGGATATCTCTATAATCGTCAGATAAATATGGTTTATAATCTATATTAATAGAAAAAAAAGGAGCATTTTTTTTTAAAAAACTTCTCTCCTTTTTTTTAATATTATTAGTAATCAATAGATTTTTAATTTTTTGAGAATTTTTACCTAAAATTTTTTTTCTTTTTTTTAATATGTCAATGTCTTCATCGTAGTTTACAACATAGCTTGTAAATTTTATATTTTTATAGTTCATAAATCCCGCAATAACTCCGCTATCAATGCCAGATGAAAGAGGAACGCATATTTTTTTCTGAAGATTCATTGATCTCTTTAAAATTGAATTTTCAAAAGCTTTATAAAAGTGAGAATAGTTAATATTTTTTTTATAATTAAAATTAAATTTTTTATACTCAAAAATTTTTTTTATCTTAAAAGTATCTAACTTAATTTTGATATGAGTATTCGGAGTAATATTTTTTATATATTTCTTGTTTATTTTTAAATCTAGTAATGTTTGATCATAACTGCTTACATACACTTGATTATTATAAATTGCATAAGCCAAAGGTTTTGTGCCAAATACATCAGAAATTAGATGAAGATTGTTTCTAATTTTATCGTGTATAATTATCGCATATTCGCCATCTAATTTTTCGAAATTTGAATATCCAAATTTTTTTATAAAATTATTTAAATATTGAGCATCTCCATAAGTCTTATTATATTTTTTCCAATCATTATAAATTTCACCGTTATATAAAAGCAAAAATTTTTTATTATCTAAAGGTTGTGCTTGATTACCTGTGATCCTTAATCTCGAGTGTATGGCATAAGAATTTTTTTTTTCTATTTCCTTTAAACCATCTGGTCCTCTTTTTCCAAGATATTTTAAAAAATTTTTTTTAAAATTTAATTTATTTTTTTTCGGAAATTTACTGTGATAAAAAAAAACACCACACATATTAATTAATTAGAAAACTAAATTCCTTTTTTACAGTTCTTTTGAGCGGCAATATTTTTTCTTTGTAGGCTCTATTAAAAACATTTCTATTTTTAAAAATTCTTAAAATTTGAAGTACAATTTTTTTCTCATTATTTTTTAAATCTATGAGATTTTTATTTAGGTTTATTTTTTTTATTAGTGGTTTAAGATGTCCTTTCATAGAAGTTTCAAAAATTATTGTTGGTATTTTTTGAGATAACGCAAAAACTGCTGAATGTCTTCTGTTAGTTATATGAAATTTTAATTTTGAGATAATATTATAAACTTCAAAAATATTTAGTTCCTTATTTATAAGAGAATATTTTACTTCTTTATCAAGAAGTTTAATAATTTCTTTATGAACCAGTCTATCATCCATCCAGGGGCTGGCTTTACTAAAGCTGTTGGGAATAAAAACTAACTTGCTTTTATTTTCTAGTGCTACCTTTGATAAAATTTTTGCATATTTATTAAAGAATTTTTTTAAGTTATTCTTTTTTTTCCAATATTCTACTCTTAAACAAATACCTATAAAATTATTATTTTTTTTGGTAATTAATTCTGGGCAAATTTTTTTAACCAATCCTTCATTTTTTTTTATATCAATACCAAAAGCAGTTTCTCCCAATATTTTAATTTTTTTTGGATTAAATTTAAATTTGGTAAAATTTTTATAAGAGTTAGTTTCTCTAACACATACTTTTTTTGCAGTTTCAGAAAAAAAGTTTAAATATTGTTTAGTGAGCTCACTTTTAGTATGATTTAATAGGTTAACACTAGTCATATAAACATTTAAGTTGTAAAATTTTGCTAGGACACCTAACAATGATGTATAAGATCCTAATCCTCTCAAAAAAGAATTAGGAAAAATTTCCATAAATAAATTTCCAGCAAGAATTAACATGTCCGAATTTGTAAATTCCTTTTTTATTGTGTCAAGATGATCGATCTTATCATTTGAGTTTAAGCCAAAGAAATATTTGCCTAGTGAAGATGATCTTTTATCAAATTCTAAATTTTTAATTGATTTAATCCCATATAATTTATCTAATTCTTTATTTGGATGTCTTGCTAGTAAGATAATTTTTATTGTTTTGTCGTAATTTTTTATGCTTTGAACTAAATTTAAAAGCATTGCATCATCGCCTAAATTTTTAACATAAAATGTACTAGCACCTGCAATAATAACTTTTTTGATTTTTTTTTTGTTCATTTTTTGAACATATTAATAAATTTTTTATATGTCAAAGAATGATTTATCTAACCCAAGCACCGCCATTAATTGAAAAGGTTTGTCCAGTCACATAATCCGACTCATTAGAGGCTAGGTAAATTGCCATACCATTTAAATCCTCTAATTTTCCAAATCTTTTTATTAAAAGCATTGATTTTGCAAATTTTTTAACTTTTTTTGACATCGTTTTCTCAGTGAAATCATTTGCGATAACGCCTGGAGATAAACAATTAACATTTATGCCTTTATGTCCCAAAAACCTTGCTAAGCAATGAGTCAATGACATTACGCCCGCCTTAGCTGCTGCATAGGATGGAGTTCTTGGGCCTCCGTATTCACCCGACAAAGACCCAATATTAATAATTTTACCTTTAGCTTTCATGTACTTTATTGCTGCTTGGCAACAAAAAAAAACGCCTTTCAAATTGGTGTCTAGCACTAAATCCCAATCTTTTTCACTAATTTTGTCGAACTCATTTGTAATGTTTATTCCTGCATTGTTAATCACTACATCAATCTTTTTAAATTTTTTATGTACTTTTTTGAAAACATTAAAAACCGATTTTTTATTTTTAACATCGAGCTGAAAAAAATCAGTTTTTAAAGAGTTAGCTACTTTAGATGCATTTTTTCTATTAGAATTGTATGTTATTATTACTTTAGCACCCTCTTTTTCGAAAGATCTCGCAATTGACTCTCCTATACCACTGCTAGATCCAGTTATTAAACAAACTTTATTTTTTAATCTCATAACCTCTTCTTCTTTCAGAGCTTAGAGCTTCCCAGGTATTAAGAAAATCTTTTTCTCCTGAAATACTAAATTCATTTGAAAATATTTTTTTCCAAGTAGATGGCGGAACAGTTATTGCCTCTGAGCCTGCTAATAAAGCATGATTTAATTGCTCGCCATTACGGATACTAGCCGATAACAATTTAGTCTTTGGATTAAATTTTTTTATATGTTTTGATATTGAATAAACATTTTCTATATTACTTTTTCCAAAGTCCTCAACTCGACCAATTATAAAACTAAAATAAGTAATATTTATATTTCTGAACATTAAATACTGGCTTGGTTCAAAGCCTAATGTAATATTAATTTTATATCCTTGTTTGGATATTATTTTTGCAGCTTTAGCTCCTTCAAGAGTGCAGGGTAATTTTATCACAACGTTTTTTCCTATTGATTTCAGTTTTTTTGCTTGTTCGATCATTTTTGGAGAATTTTTTTCTGTTACTTGAGCAGATACAGGTCCTTTAACAATTGAGCAAATTTTTTTTAAATGACTATATGCGTTTCCGGACTCTTTAGATAGTAGTATAGGATTTGTTGTCACTCCATCAACTAATCCAAAATTATTCCAATAAATAATATCTTCAATAGAAGCTGTATCTAAAAAAAGTAAAGGTTTCATTAAATCAAATTATAAGTACATTGTTTAGGAATATTAATCAATATACTATAGATCAAAACTAAAATTATGAAAAAAAGATATAAATTGATCATTTTAGGTGCTGGAAAAGAACAAGAAAGTTTATACGGACTCTGCAGATCTAAATCATTAGTTCCTATCGGTGTAGATAAAAAAATTGAAAATTTAAGAAAAGTAAAATGTAAAGAAAGAATAAATGTGAGTGTGCATAATTATAAAGAAATAATAAATAAAATTAAAAAAGAAAAACATATTATAGGTGCTATTAGTTTTGGATTAGATGCTCCTGAAACAATGTTTAAAATTAATAGTTTACTAAAAAAATCTTACTATCCAGGTCAGTCAGTCGAAATATCAAAAAATAAATATAAGCTTTACAAAAAATTATCATATAAATTCAATATACCTCATTTTAATAAAGTAAAAAGTTTGAGAGAAATTTTTAATTTTACACAAAAATATAAATTTCCAATTATTTTAAAACCATTTGATAAAAGTGGATCTAGAGATGTCCTTTTTTTTAAAAATAAAAGAGAATTAGTTGAAACTTTAAATTCGAAAGACTCGTATCTTAGAGAAGAGAAATTAGTTCAGAAGTTCGTCTCTTGGCAGCAAATTAGTGCAGAAGCTTTAATCTGTGATAACAAATGTGCTTTAATAATTTCTGATAGAAATTACAATGACACTAAAAAATTTCATCCAAATATAATTGAAAATGGAGGGACAGTTCCGTCAAAGATAAGTGTTGCTCAAAAAAAAAAAATTGAAGAATTAACTCTAAGAGTTGCCAAAGAGTTAAAAATCAAATTTGGTCCTTTAAAATTAGATTTAGCAATAAAAAATAAAAAAATATTTTTAATTGAAGCTACTATAAGATTTGGTGGCGGCAGAGTTGGGCACGACATATCAGAAAAAGTCTATAGGGCTTCCCTCGCAGATATGTACATAGATTTTTTAAAATACGGCTCAGTAAATATAAATAAATTCCAATACAACGGAAATTATTGTGTAAATAGATTTTTTATTGCAGATAAAAAAAATAAGATGAAACTATTAAATACAAATATAATTAAAAAATTTAAAAAGAATATTTTAATGTTTTATCTAACAAAAAAAAATAAAGAAGAGATCAATGTGCCTGAGTGGCATGGAGACAGATGTGGAATGGTTTCAGTTTTTCACAAAAATTATTCAAAATGTTTAAATTTGGCTAAAAAAATATCAAATAACATTTCATCCCAAATAAATTATAAAAAAAATTAGAATGGTAAATTTTATTTGTACCAATACAAAATTATATCAGTATAAATCTTTCCATAGTACCTAAAATGCAACTTGTGTTTTTTAAATACTCTAAGTGATTCTATGAATCTATAAATTTCAAGGACATCATTATGACCATGGTAAGCTGAAATTACTAGATTTGGTTTAAATTTTTTTAAAACTTTTTTTGCACCCTCTAAAAGTTGAATTTCAGCTCCTTCAACATCTATTTTTAAAAATTGTATATTATAATTTAAGAATTTATCTAATTTAACAGCTTTAACTTTAGTTTTC
>MDTA01125899.1_pt1 | contig 10794 bp, 4 predicted proteins | sample 811151 | NCBI WGS metagenome assembly MDTA01 (sample SAMN05326648, study PRJNA326480) | marine metagenome | isolation source: seawater | place: Indian Ocean: South | collected 2010 | reverse complement strand
TATCTCAATACCAATAGACAAGAAGATCCTGAAACCACTTTTGAAGAGAGTGAGGGGGAAATTGGAAATGCTACAATGACTGCTTCAAGAACACAGTCTTATGAATTTGGCTTTAATATTCAGGTTGGTCAAAGTTGGGCCTACTCAATCATGGGTTGGGTTAAGGATATGGACCAGATGGTTACAGCTAAAAACTTTAGATCTGGAATTTACGAGTATCAAGTCTCTTCGAATGGAGATTATGGATCGGCAAGAGGAATTGACTTTACTTTAGAGAATCGTGGACAACTCATTAATACAATGCTTCAGTATACATATTCTCAAGCAAAAGCAAATGGAGATTACGATGCTGCTGCATTTGGGAATGTTTGGGTTGATGCACCATCCCAAGAGTATACAATGCCATTTGACAGAACTCATGATTTAACGCTAACTCTGTATACTTTTTTACCTTTTGGAATCAATGCTTCTCTAACAGGATTCTATCAATCAGGATTTCCTTTTACCCCTGAAATTATGGATGGAGATAAACCTAGAGAGGATTTGCTTAACAAGTACTCGCAACGATCTACTGCATACAAAACAATCAATATGTCACTATCTAAAGACGTTAGATATAAAGACTACTCTCTGGCTCTTGGCTTGAATATTTATAATTTATTTGACTCAAGAAACGAAGTGTATGTTTACCCTTTAACTGGTAATGCTAATGATCCTGGTGAATATTACACCGATGAAGTAGGTATTGATGATGGCAGAACATTATCAAGCGCTTTTTATGACAGACCTTGGTACTACTCATCGCCAAGAGAAATTAACTTATTCATGAGGATAGATTTTAGATGATTAGATTTTACAATATTGCACTTTTTTTAATTATGTTTTCAGTTGCCTTTTCTGGAGTCAAGAAAAATAATTCAGATACACCTGATATACACCAGTCTTACTACGGTAAGGATCAAGAATTTCAAAATAGAAATGGAAGCATCGGTCAATATGGCTTCCCAAGCAATCCAATGAATGATAGAGCTAAGGGATATCTTTTAAATGGTGTTGTAAAAAATGCAATCACCAATTATGGAAACTTCATAACTTGGGACGAACATCCAGCAGGATTGTGGGGAGAGTATAGCTATCTCCCAAACGTAAGTATGATTGCTGGTGTCCCAGGAAGTAAATATTCTTACAAATATAAATGGTATCAAGTCTCTAATGCTGATATTGCTAGTATGCCAAGCGAGTTTTCTACTACCCCGTCAAATTGGGATGAAGAGCTTGGAACGGGTTACTGTGAAGATTTGGGTCTCTGCAATTGGGAGGCTGATCAGATTGCAGTATTCTGCTCGGAGGATGCTTATGAAGCCTGGAGTCCCAATGAAGATGGGACAGGTGGAGAATTTGTTGACGTTGTTTTTGACGCAAAAGATGATAGGGGTAAGCTGGGAGAGAAAATTGAAAGCGAATCAGTTCTAAATCATTTTGCATTTAATGCTGCTGATCAGTGGACCTTAGTAAGGAATAATACCCCTAGCCTGGTTTGCATAAGTGTTGATTATAATCAATACGAGGTCGACAATCCCAATAAATCAAACTCACTAATTGGCCTAGTCTACCCATGGTCTAAAAGACCTGCTTTTGTTGACCGTTTAGACGAATTTGATTTATATGATTACGGCGAAAACCAACAAGCTTGGGACGAGGATGATAATTATGCTTACTATGGAGCAAATGTAGCAGAGTCATGGTTCAGCAGATATAATCCATCTACAAATGTTGACTGGCATGCTACTAACAAAGCTAGACAAAATACCCATAACACAGAGGTTTCTGCAGGTGATTTATTTGGAGACACTCCTTTTTCAGATGATGGCGATACTTATCCGCTGCTAGCACATAGCGCTTATTCTAATACTTGGCCTGAAACATTCAACGTGGAGACGGGTGAATTTGAGGTTTTTTGGCCTGGCTGGTATGCTCAGGATTGGGATTGTGAGCAAAGTGGATGTTCGCCATGCACAAAAAAGAACGATGATTGTTGGATAGAGGTTGAAGGCAGGTTCATATCGGATAATGATGTGTACATGGAGTTTGATGATCGATGGGCTCACAGAGGAAATCAACTCTCAAGCACAAATGAATATCAGCAAACAGGTTACCCAATGGGTCTTAAGGTTAAAGCTATTGCGCACTCATACGGTGTTTCATATGCTGAAGATATTATGTTCGTTACTGTGAAAGTGAAAAATGAAAGCGATGAAATGGTTATGCCCGACGGAACAAAACTGAATGGCGGACAAGGTTTTGATTATAGAGACATAAGTTTTGGTTTTTACATGGATGCCGACGTTTTATCTACAGACCTTTATGGCAACTTTAATGTTCATACAAATGGTGATGATTTCATGGAATATTATTATGATGTGATTGAGATTCCTTCATCAGACGGAGACGGGTCGACAGAGAGAATGTTAATCAGCATGGCTTTAATTGGCGACTATGATGGTATAAGTGGTGGTGGAGTGTCTGGATACAGTATGGATGAAAGCGACCAAGATCCTGGTACAGATTTTGGTATTGTCGCCGTGCAGCTTTTAGACTCACCTTTAGCAACCGAGAATTTAGATTTTAATAATGATGGTATTATTGAGGTTTATGAGGGCGAGAAAATGAAAATGACTGACTGGCACTGGTTTGATTGGTATAACAGACCTGGTGTAGTTTACAGGGAAGGTTCGGGAGCATGCTGTGCAGGAGATCCGGGAAAGGCTCAAGCTCTCAATAAAGAAGAAATTCAATATAAAATTATGGTTGGAGATACAACTAATTTATCTATTGATGAGAAAGCATGGTATTTTCATGCAAATCCTGAGCTTGACGAATTTGATCCAAACTTTAATCCTCATTTTGACAGCGTTGATGATCTTAAGCAGACAACTTTTTTCACAGACGATGAAGAAGGTCTTGACTGCGTTCTTGAAATGACAAGCGGTCCTTTCAATTTAGATGTCGGAGAAGAGACTTTATTCTCTTTTTGTATAATTTTCGGTCAAAATAAAGAAGACTTGATTGCCAATGCTGAATTTGCGCAAATTATGTACAACAATAAATATCAAGGCTATACCCCTCCTCAGCGTCCAGAGATAACATCGTCTTACAATCATGGACAAATTTCATTACACTGGAATGATGATGCCGAAATTGGAAAAGATGTAGTAACAGGTTACTCAGATTTTGAAGGATATAAAATATATAAGAGCACAGACGGAGGAGTTACCTGGGGTGGTCCAGACGATAAGATTTTTGACGATTCTGGAATTCATGTAGGCTGGAGGCCCTTAGCTCAATATGACTTAACTGCAGAACAGGATTTGAATTATTGCGTTTCTATTGATTATATTGATGCTAATGGCGATATAGTATGTAAGGATATTGAGGGCAGTACTCTTCGTAATTTAGATATATCTGGACCAGATCCGCTTGCCCCTTGGTTTCATCTTGGTTACAACACAGGCTTTGATAATCCTGAAGAATACACTGATGAAAATGCCAATGAAAAATGGGATGTCGGTGAAGATTTTATAGATACTAATAATAACGATAGATGGGATGATAAAATTTTAACAGATACCCCCACAATAATTGATGGCAATTCATATAAATATACCTTTGTAGATAATGACGTAGTTGATGGTGTCGTTTATACATATTCAATTACTGCTTATGATATGGGCGTTGCTCCTACCTATACGGTTGAATGGACAGAATTTGAAACCGGATTTGCGCAACAGCAAATTCCTGTTGAAGCAAATCCATTAGGTTTCTCCAGTCCAGGTGGATACCAGCATGTTGAAAATTCTAGAGGAACAACCATACTAGATGCCAACTTTATTCAGGTGACTTCTGGATATACAGGAAACTTCAACGTAAATGAGGTTATAGTATCACCAAACCCTTACACGGTACACTCAGGTTTCAATAATGAAACGGAGTATCAGAGAAGAATCAGATTTTCAAAAGTTCCCTATGATGCTAATAGTCAAGTTGGTGCAACTATTACTATTTATACTTTAACTGGTGAGAAAGTTTATTCATGGAATGCTGCAGACAATATTGGCCAGGAATCTGGAGATGATGGATACAACACGTGGTGGGACTTAAGAAGTATTAATAATCAGGAAGTTGCTCCTGGACTCTATCTATATACAGTTGAGTTTGAGGGACAATCATCCGTTGGTAAATTTGCGATAGTGAGGTAAAATGCATAAAGTAATGCTAATAATGTTATTTTCTTTTATGTTAAGTCAATTTAGGGATGTTCCCGATATTGTTACTAAAGTCGGTACTGCCGCTGCTCCTTTTTTGAAGCTAGAGACCGGTATAAGGGAAATTGGTATGGCTGGAGCTCAGGCTGCGTCTGGATTTGGTATCACTGCACTACCCTACAATCCTGCCGCCATCGGTTTTGTCAAAGATCAAGAACTATTCTTTAACAAAACAAATTATTTAGCCGGCATATCTCATAATGTTTTTGGATTTGCTCAGAGACTTAATTCAACTGATGTTGCAGGAATTCATATTTTTTATCTTGATTCAGGCTCAATGGCTAGAACTGACTATGGCGGAGAGCAAGATGGGACATTTAAGGTCTATGATTTAGCTGTAAGGGCTAGCTTTTCAAGAACACTCACGGATAGACTCAAGGTTGGTTTTACTGCTAAATACTTCCGAGAGGATATCGATAATATGTATCTTCAGGGATTTGCTGCGGATATCGGATCAAATTTTGATACTGGTATTTACGGTTTTGTTTTAGGAATGTCGGTAACAAACTTTGGTCCAGAGGTAAGATTTAAGGGTGATGGTCTTGGAAATTATAATTACTCTCAAGGGTTTGTAGAAGATTATGAATATGATACCCAATTCTTTCCTTTGCCTATGACTTTTAGATTAGGTATACAGAATAGAATAATTGGTAATGATGATACTTCGTTAATAAAAAGCAGGCTAACCAGACTCGACATAGCTTTTGATGGAATAAAGTCAATTGATTATACTGTGTATGGTTGTTTTGGTTTGGAGTATGCATGGAACGAGATGGCATTTCTTAGACTTGGAACACATTTTGAACATGACACCCAGGGCGCCAGTTTAGGTCTAGGTTTTAATTATAACGGAATAAGCTTTGACTATGCGTTAGTGCAGTATGGTATTTTAGGAAGTACTGGCCAATTCGGGATTAAATTAGAGTTATGATAAATAGATTTATTATATTAGCTTTTTTCTCAATACTGATCTGTCAATATCCTGTTTCTGATCAAGGTGAAGATCAAATCGTTGAGCCAGGACAGATAGTTACTATTTCTGGTGCAAATTCCTATGCTTTGGAAGGAAATTCTATTGTATCTTATTTATGGACTGTTCCGCAAGAGATTTTGGATGTTAATCCTGATTTGGATTTAAATTCAGCAGAATTAGTTTTTACAGCACCAAATGTATCCTCTTCAAGTATTTTTTCAATCACATTAGAAGTCACAGACAGCCAAGGGAACAAATCTCAAGACTATGATTCAAACAGTTTGTTAATCAGCGAATATAGTGAAACAAGTACATCTGTTGGTTCACAAAATAAGTATATTGAGTTATTTAATGGGACTGGGCAGACAATCACGCAGAATGATTGGATGGAGTATGAAATATGGCTAACTTTTGCATCTTCAGGTATTTCTGGTGAATTCCTGAACCCCAACCAACGTTTTCGCCATAAACTATTTTTCCACAGAATTCCAACAGAGGTAGATGAAGGGAATAATATAGATCTAAGTGATATGTATACAATTTACCCTGGTGATTTAGCTCACGGCGAGACATTGTTGATTGTCCAACGTTTAGAAACAGCTGATGCAGACCTTGTAGAGCATTCACCACTTGAATGGGATGATATAAGTGATTTAAGTGGTGATGAAGCAATCGCGTTGGTAAAGAATGGATTACCTATTGATGCAATTGGTGAAGGAATAGATCCAGGCAGCGCGTGGAGTGTTGGGGGCGTTTCTAACGCGACCAAGGATCATGTGCTTGTTCGAAAATCGACTGTTGTATTAGGAAACTACCCAAATTGGTACGAATCCGCAGGATGTGCTGACATTGAATTAGATCCAGATGATCCATGCCCAAGCAGCGAATCAAGTTTATCGGAATGGATTGTGAATGATGATGCTGATTTTTTGAATGCTGGATCTCACAGTTGTACGGCATGTGATAATTCTGTGAATGTTGTTGTTGCAGTTCCTCCGGTTGCTGATGCAGGAGAGGATTTTATAACGTGTCAAGAGATTGTTACTCTAACCTCATCATCAAGTTCTTTTGGTGATGGATACACATTTTCTTGGACTGGTCCAGGGGCTATTCCCTTAACAAATGCAAATTCTGCCTCACCTAATTTCTCATCGCCAACATCACTTTCTCAAGACACTCAGTATTGCTTCAGCCTAACTGTAAACGATGGTTACGTCAACTCAGATCCAGATGAAGTATGTGTGACAGTTAATGCAAATTTATGCCCAGTTTCAAATGCTGGACCTGACAAAAATTATAGAGTAAATCAACAAGATGAAATAGTATTGAGCGCTTCAGGCTCTTATGATCCAAATGCGTTAGATATCCTATCTTTTACTTGGACGCCAATTGGTAATAGCTCTGATTTAATTTTAAGTGATCAGAATGTTGAGAGCTTAACCGTATCAGGTTTTCCTGAACAGCTTAATGAAAATCCTACCGATTACTATTTTGAGTTAAGAGTAGAAGATCAAGGCTCTCAGCCTGCAGAACCTGATACTGTAAAAATTAGTATTGCAGATTTCAGTTATCCAAAATCTCCAAATTTGTACGCAGTTCCATACTCCGACAATATAAAGCTTAGTTGGGATTTTGTTTCAGAAGCATCAATTGACCCGCTTACAAAATATGCTGATTTTGAAGGTTATAGACTGTACAGAAGTGAAGATGGCGGTCAAAATTGGTGCTCTGCAGAAGATAAAATTTATGATTTTGAGGGAAATGATGTTGGATGTCAGCCTATTGCCCAGTTTGATTTAACAGAAAATCAAGATTTTTTACATTGCGTTTATAAGCCTGGGTACTCAGATTGCCTGGAAACGAGAGGTGAAAATGTAAGTGAGTATGACCCGGTTGATGGTTGGATTTATTTGGGTGATAACTCTGGCCTTGAGCACATATATATTGATGAGAATGTTATTGAAGGCAAACAGTATACTTATACACTGACTGCTTATGATACTGGCTTGCGAACATATTCTTTTGACTATGAAACGAATTCAAATTCGTCATCAGTTGGAGAGCCTTATCAAGATGTTGGTTCTGATGGTTGCAGTGACGCTTATGAAACTGGCTTGAATGGCGAATGCACCAGCACTGAAAATCCCGATAATGGGGACTTAAATGGAGATAATTATGACGCCTCAACTGGTTCTGGTTCAGAGGGTAATGGTATATATGATTTAGGTGAACCGTTTACTGACTCTAATGAAAATGGTGTGTGGGATGGCGATCCAATTTATACTCAGCAAACAAAATGGTCTCAGTCAAATCCAGATCAATGGACCTCGATTGGACAAAATGATAACATTAACTCCGTAGTCAATACGAATCCTGATATAAACTCAAGTTATCCCTCCCTTGAAAGCCCCTTAGGAATTGAGGGTAGTAATAATTTTGTTAAGGCAGTTGCCGGTGCCTTACCAACAAATATATCAGAGCCTGATATCGATAAATCTAATGATTTTATCCTTGCTGAAACTAATAACATTGGTAACGGAAATAGATACTTTGATATTGTTGATCGCTCTGAGCTCCAGGATGTCACAATAAAGTTTGAAGTTCAGGCGGAGTATGGCGTTAATGATAATGGGACTATCGTAAATTCATTTGAGGCCAATAAGAATGAAAACCCAACGCTATATGGCTGGGTAATTGATGCTAGTGGAAATCCTGCTGAAATAGTTGAAGTTCAGGTGAGTGATTTAAGCAGTTCAACAACTTTAAGCGCAGAATTGGATTTACCTGGCGTCGAACTCGATGGAAACAAATTAATCTATCCTCATTATCTTGTTGAAGGTATGCCTATAGCTTTTTCCGATGAACTGGGAGCAGATGAGAATTGGACAGAAGTTCTTTATGGTACTAGATTTAAGTTTGATAATAACTTTTTCTTTTATCAGTCAACTATATTTGGAACAGAATATATTCCACCATTAAGAGATGCTTTTACAGTTGAAGCATCTGAAGATAGTACATTATTGACCTCTTTGTTTATATCGGACTCACGTAAAACCCAAATTTACTATTTTGGTCAGCAAATTTTTGATATGAGACCTCCGTACAGTTATAAAATTGAATTTAGCGATACTCCTGAATTTCAAGCATGGGCCATGGAAAAACCCAGTGAGCCATATGCTGGGAATTCATGTTCTGCTGAAGAGGATGTGACAATGCTTCCGTTCCGCGTGACAAACTTGTATACAGGTTCTCAGGTTAGGCTAAGCCATCAGGATTTCGGTAAAAATATGGGTTTAGTTGAAGATGAAGAAGGCAATATATCAACTGATAATTTTGCAGACGGGAGAAAGGATTGTTTTTGGACTAGATCTGAACAAGTTTATTTTAACGAGGATGTTTCTACATACAACATCCCTTTTCCGCACCAAATATCTAATGATAATGCTGGCGAGGCTGATTATACGTATATATTAGATTTAGATTATTTTATGTTTAAAGAGTTTCGAACACCAGATTGGGACTCAAGTATTCAGTATTCAGAAGGGGACGAGGTTCTGCATCAATCAATGATATGGGAGGCTACAGATGTTATCCCTAACTTTATCCCACCACCTTCAGGAAGTGACTCTGAAGGTAAAAAAGGCTGGTTTGATTGCGGTGCAGATTTAAAGTGTAATCAAGAAGAAGAAGGCTTTGATGCATCTTTGAATCCTGATCCAGAAGGGGATGATTATGATTCAATTGCAAACCCCAGCGGTAAGGAAGGCGATGGATTTAATGATAATCCTTGGGCTCCAAGATATCCTTGGAAAGCTCCAAGATGCACTGATTCACAATATACCAGTGAAGAAACTTGTACAAATGCAAATCAGACTTGGGAGTATGATACTTTTTACTTTACTCCTTTTGCATGGTATTCAGACGGAGACAGCTGGACTGTAGATCTTGGCGAAATAGGAAAATCAAACGCCGTTGATAGCTCTACGCTTTCAGAGGTAACAGTAGTGCCAAATCCATATAGAGCTGGCTCATTATACAATAGCGATTATAATGATGAAACTATTTATTTTAAAAATTTACCTTCAACTTGCCAGATCAAGATATTTACTGTTACAGGAAAGCTTGTTACGACCATTGACTTTGACAGCTCTGAAAGCAATGGTTCAGGTCAGTTTGCTTGGCACTTAACTAATTCTGATGGAAATAAAGTTGCTCCAGGTTTATATATTTATTATGTTGAGTCAGGGGCGTATAATCAAGTAGGAAAATTTGCAATAGTTAGATGATGAGAAGAATCATATACATAGTATCAATGGTATCATTATCCCTTAATAACGGAACAACTGCCATTGAGTGGCTTGAGCTTGAAACTGGAGTTAGGGCTGTTGGAATGGCTGGTGCTCAGGTTGCCTCTGGGCAAGATATTTCTTCTGCTCTATACAATCCTGCAAACATTACCTATGTTCAAGGTCAGCAAGTATTTTTTAACAAAACGAGCTATATAGCTGATATATCACACTCTTTTTTTGGCTATGCAAAGCAAATGACGGATTTGGATGTTGTTGGATTAAATATATTCTTCCTTGATTCCGGATGGATTCCCGAAACAACGGATGAGGCCAACACAGGTAATGATTTAGGTTCGCTTGGTAATTATAAGGTATATAATTTTCTGGCAAATGTTTCTTATGCTAGAGCACTCGGAGATAATTTAAAAATTGGCTTCGGGTTAAAATATTTCAGAGAAGATATTGATAACATGTTTGCTCAAGGAATGGCTTTTGATTTTGGAGCACATTACAACATTGGCTTAGGTCTTAGATTAGGCTTTTCTATGTCCAACATAGGACCTGAAGCCAAATTTGAGGGAGATGGCCTTCAGCAATATGTTGACAATTCAGTTTCGCCCAGCGGTATTTTGATGAGGACAACAGAATCTTTTCCTCTTCCACAGATTTTACGCTTAGGACTGCAAAGTAAAATTATGGGAAGCGAAAGAAATTCTTTTATAAGGAATAATCTTTTAGGTCTGCTCATTTCAGGCGACATTTCTAAACCAATTGAAGGTGAGATGTATGCTTCATTGGGCTCAGAGCTCTCAATTTTTGATATGTTTTTTGTTAGATTGGGATCACATATTAATCATGATAGCGCAACCTACGGATTTGGCTTAGGTCTTGATTATAGAAATTTCAAAATTGACTATTCTTTATCAGATTATGGAGATTTAGGTCAGACAGGTCAATTTGGAATTAGTTTGAAGTTTTAAAATATTGTTACAAAATGTATATAACATGTTAATAAGTTTTATACATATATTCTAAAAAGATTTTTATTGAAAGAACACTTAAATAAAGAAGAGGTAATGTATGAATAATAAATTTCTACTAGCATTTATTGGAGCTGCAATGATGACAGCTCTTTTTTCAAAGAATTTAAATATGCGAACAAAGCAGCCTATCGAAATTCAGATAGGCAATGATAATCCTACATTAGTTC
>MDTA01201452.1_pt1 | contig 10795 bp, 12 predicted proteins | sample 811151 | NCBI WGS metagenome assembly MDTA01 (sample SAMN05326648, study PRJNA326480) | marine metagenome | isolation source: seawater | place: Indian Ocean: South | collected 2010 | reverse complement strand
TTGTTTTATAATTTCTAATTGTTTTTTAAAGTCATTCATAAGCTTTTTAATATAATATCAGAACATGTACACAGGCTCGCATTTAAAATTAATTCTTACCATCTTAATAGTTCCTGCTATTTTTATTCTGCTTATTGCAACTGATGCAGAAACCAGAGACTTCGAGAATGAATTGGAACTTACGGTCGAAGAAATTTCTTTAGAATCTGCTGACTATGATCTTTCTATACCTGAAGAAACTAAAATAATCGTTAAATCTGGCGACACCTTTTATTCAACTCTAATAAGTTATGGAGTTAGTTCTGTACTAATAAATAAAATGGCTCTAGATAAAAGGCTTAGAGAATTTATACGCTTCAGAGTTAATGACCGAATATATATAAGAGTTGAAGGGAAACAAGTAGAAATGAGACGTTTTAGTAATGATGATTATTTTTTAGATGTGTTAACAATAGAAAATGACGAATATAAATTCTCAAGAAAAAGAGATGATCTAGAAAAGGTTGTGCAGTATAGAGAATTTATTATTACTGACTCTCTGTATGCTTCAGGAAAAAAATCTAATGTTCCTGATTCTGTGCTTGGTGATTTAATTTATATCTTTGGATGGGACATAGATTATGCATATGACATAAGAAATGGAGACAAAGTTAGGATACTTTATGAAGATATCTACTCTGATTCAAATGGCAAATTAATAGCTACTGGAGATATATTGGCTGCAGAATTTATAAATAGAGGAGAGAAAATCGCTGTTATTAGATTTAGTCAAAGAGGAAGAAAAGATTATTACACCACAGACAGCACCAATGTAAGAAAAGCATTTTTAAGAACTCCTATAGAATTTGCTAGGATTAGTTCGCATTATAATCCAAATAGAAAACATCCTATCCTGAATACTATAAGAGCTCATAAAGGTACAGATTATGCAGCAAAAACTGGCACAGAGGTGGTGACAACTGGAGACGGCATAGTAAAAGAGGCTAAATTTTCTCGTTCGTATGGAAACTATATAGATATAGTGCATTACAACAAATATTTAACTAGATATGCACATTTAAAAGATTTTGCTAGGGGAATTAAAAAAGGCTCTAAAGTAATTCAAGGGCAAACAATTGGTTATGTTGGATCTACAGGATTGGCGACTGGTCCTCATTTACATTATGAGTTTCATATAAATGGAAAGCACACTGATCCAGTAAAAGTAGAGCCGCCAAATGCACAATCAATAAATGCCTACAATAGAAAATTATTTGATATGTTAGTAAAAGAAAGAACAGAAATAATTGCTAACATAACAAGCATATAATGAAAAACCTATTCATAGGGATAATGTCAGGAACAAGTCGAGATTCCTTGGATGCTTGTTTAGTTGATTTTACTGATCATTTTCAAATAATTTCTACAGAAACTTTAAGCTTCAGCGCTAACTATAAGACCTCTACCGAAATAACTGAAATTAATACTGAGATTACCAACAAAAGTATAGAGATTATAAAAAACTTATTAAATAAAGCGGGCATAAAAGAAAGTGATATCTTTGGCGTAGGTTTTTCAGGTCAAACTATTTCTCACAATGAGGAGCATAGTCTGCAAGCTGGAGACCCAAAAAAAATTGCTAGATCTACAGGAATTAATGTTTTTTCAGATTTTAGAAATAAAAATATTGCTGAAGGTGGACGCGGAGCTCCGTTAATTCCTGATTTTCATCAATATATTTTTTCTGAAACTGAAAAACGAAAATTAATTGTAAATATAGGCGGCATCTCTAATGGGACATATTTAAATGGCACAAAAATAGCTTCTGCTTCTGACATAGGTCCAGGTAATTGCCTGTTAGATCTCGTAATGACGAACTTAAAACTCGGAGACTATGATAAAGATGGAGAACTAGCATCCAAGGGAGTAGTCAACCAATCAATTAAAGAAGAATTAATGTTCAATTTTAGCAATATGTCATATCCAAGAGCTGATGATATAACTGCCTATACTGCGCCTTTTATGGAAAAATTTGTTGAATATAAAGAAATTTCTGTAAACGATCTTTTGAGAACATTAGTAGAAATTACAGCAGCAAAAATCGCAGAATATTTTAAATACTGCGATAACCCAGATGAAATAATTTTCCATGGAGGTGGAATACTCAATAAAACTTTAATGGAAAGCATTACTAAAAATATAAAAAAGAATATTAAGACAACTGATCATATTGTGCCCTCTAAGTATATGGAATGCTCAGCATTTGCTTATCTCGCCTTTATGGATAAAGGGGTTTTATTTAAATAGAGAATGAGGCACCGCAACCGCAAGTGCTAGATGCATTTGGATTTTCAACTGTAAATTTAGCGCCCATCAAATCCTCTTTAAAATCAATTTTTGACCCTAATAAGTAAGGGTATGATAGCTGATCTAAAATAATTGAGACGCCGCCCTCAAAATCAAGAAGTGAATCTTCGTCTTTATCAAAATCATCAAATTTAAATCCATACTGAAATCCTGAACAACCTCCGCCTGTAACATAAACTCTAAAGTATTTTCCTTTCTCTGATTCTTTGAGTATAGAAAGCTTATTCAGTGCATCTTTGGTGACCTGAAATGGGGTTGCTTTATTAGTTTTTAATTCCATAAATTAATATATGGACATAATTCTAACAAAAATACTTAATGTCTTATAATTCTTAAATCAATGGCAAAAAATATTCTAATAATTTATTCAAGCATTGATGGTCATACCATTAGTATTTGTAAACATATCTCAAAAAGTCTAGAAGAGGGTCACTTTCCAAAACTAATGAACTTAGAGAATATAAAGAAATCTGATATAGAGGAGGCTGAAAAAATATTGATTGGAGCTAGCATAAGATATGGAGATCATAGCAAGGAGCTTTATAACTTTATAGAAATTCACAAAGAATTAATTGAACACAAAGAAAATGCTTTTTTTAGTGTTAATGCAGTTGCAAGAAAACCTGAAAAAAATAAACCAGAGACTAATCCATATATAAATAAATTTTTAAAGCGTACAGGCTGGAAGCCAAATAAAATAGCAGTTTTTGCTGGAAGAATAGATTACCCAAAATACAATTTTTTTGATAAGCATATGATTAGACTGATTATGTGGATTACTAATGGGCCAACAGATTTAAACAAAACATATGAATTTACAAATTGGAACGATGTTGATGAATTTGCAAAAAAAATTCTTTAATTGCTCTGCACAAAAATATGCTTAAAAACAATAAATCCGGCATTTACGCTATCACGCCAACCTATATTTTTAAAAATGAGCTATTAGATGCGGTTGAAGCTACGTTAGAGTCAGAGATAAAACTTATTCAATACCGGTTTAAAAATGATATTTCTTTTGAAGAGAGATATGAAACGGCAAAGAAAATTCACTCTATCTGTAATGAAAAAAACGTAACTCTAGTAATAAATAATGATTATAGAATAGCTGAGTTAATTGGATGTGGTCTTCATATAGGGCAGGATGTAAAAGATACATGTTTTCTTAAGGAGAAAAAAAATATTAGTTTTATAGGATCGAGTTGCAAAGATAAACTAAAACAGCAAGAAAGAGAGGATGCAAAACTATTCTCCTATTATTCATTTGGACCAATGTTTGAATCAAAAACTAAAATAAATACTTCTGGACCAATAGATATTGCAAAAATCTCATCAGAGATGCACAAAGAAAAATTAAATATAGCAATTGGTGGAATAAGCGAAATAAATTTAAGATTAATAAAGCAAAATAAATTTGATATGGCGGCTATCTGCGATGGCATTTATAATGACCCAAAAAAAATTAAAGCAAATTGCCAAAAATTAGTAGAAATCTGGAATGAAAACTAAAAACTCAGACAAACTTTTTGAGAAATCTAAAAATCATATTGCTGGTGGAGTAAATTCACCAGTAAGAGCATTCAAAAGTGTAGGAGGATCTCCAATATTTTTTAGAAAATCTAGAGAATGTTATTTATATGATGAAGATGGTAATAAATATCTTGATTTTGTAGGGTCTTGGGTACCAATGATTCTTGGTCACTCTAACAAAAAAATTACCGAAGCAATAAAAAAACAATCTAGTAAAGGAATAAGTTTTGGAGCGCCTACAAAAAATGAATTAGAAATTGCAAAACTTATAAAATCTTATATTCCAAGTATAGAGAAGCTAAGAATGGTTAATTCTGGTACAGAAGCAACAATGAGTTGTATAAGACTTGCAAGAGGGACAACAAAAAGAAACATAATCATTAAATTTATTGGTTGTTATCATGGTCATGTAGATTCTCTTTTAGTAAAAGCTGGTTCTGGTCTAGCTACTCTGGGGGTTCCTGACTCTCCTGGAATTCCAGAAGAACTTTCTAAACTTACTATCACTATTCCATATAACGATAAAAATGCAGTAAAAGAAGCTTTCAATAAGCATGCCCAAGATATTGCTGCCGTAATAGTTGAGCCAATAGCTGGAAATATGGGCTTTATTGAACCTGATAAAGATTTTCTTCAAGATTTGAGACAGATTTGTACGAAAAATAAGTCAATATTAATTTTTGATGAAGTGATGACAGGGTTTCGTGTAGCAATAGGTGGAGCACAAGAATTATTTAATATAGATCCTGACTTAACTGCACTAGGAAAAATTGTTGGAGGCGGATTGCCTGTAGGAGTTTATGGAGGCAAAAAAGAAATTATGAACAATATTGCTCCAGATGGTCCCATCTATCAAGCAGGAACTTTATCAGGAAATCCAATTGCAGTAAGTGCAGGCACAGCTCTACTTAAACAATTAAAAGATCAAAAGATTTATGAAAAACTGGAAAAAAACTCAAAGGTATTTCTACAGATCATAAAAGATTATTGTGATCAAAATAAAATTCCTTTCTCATTTAATGTAAGAGGAGGAATGTTTGGTTTCTTCTTTAGTGAAAATCTTCCTAAAAATTTCGATGAAGTTGAAAATACTGACATAGAGTTATTCAAGAAATTTTTTCGCGGAATGTTAGCTGAAAATATATATTTACCTCCTTCAGCTTATGAAAGTTGTTTCATATCGACCGAACATAATGAGGATAAATTAATTAAAGCAGCCAAAACAGCAATAAAGGTTTTAGGTAATATAAAAAATGAAATTTGATATTTTAGGTATAGGAAATGCTCTTGTTGATGAAACATTTTATGTTGAAAGAGATTTTGTAGATTCAGTTGGGCTAAACTTTAATTCTTTTAAGCCCTTTTCATATAAAGAACAAGAAAAAATAATATCTTATATACAAGAAAAACAGTCACCTGAAATAATGTGTGGCGGCTCAACAACTAATAGCTTGGCAGCAGCTTCCAATCTTGGGTCTAAGTGTGGGCTGATATGCCAATTAGGTGATGATGAAAGAGGTGTAGTCTATGAAAAAAATTTAAAAGACAACGGAATAGAGCCTCTTAATAACTTCCATCATAAAGATATAAAAACAGGAAGATGTCTAGTTTTCATTACTCCCAATAGCGAAAGAACTATGGGAACCTATCTTGGTGCTTCAGAAAGATTAATTGATGATTCTAAATTTATTGCTCACGCAAATAATTCAAAAATAATTTTTTCTGAAGGCTATCAATTTACTTCAGATGAGAATTATCTCGCCTTCCTAAATATATTAAAAGGTTGTTCAACAGATATAAAATTTGCTCTGAGCTTGTCTGACCCTGGTGTTGTTAATGCTTTTAGAAAAAGATTTGAGGAAGTTATAAATACCAGAAACATTGATTATCTTTTTTGCAATCAAGAAGAAGCCATAGCATTAACTGGATCTAATTTTGCAGAAGATTTGCAAAAAGTGGCTAAAAATTATGTAGTAACCAATGGATCGAATAATTCAATCATTCAAGAAAATAATAGCCTTCATGAAATAGGAGCATATAAAGTTGAAGCAATAGACTCAAATGGTGCTGGAGATATTTTTGCTGGAGCAGCTCTATATAAAGTAATAAAAGGGGATAGTTTCTTTGAAGCATGTAAATTTGGTAACTATGCATCATCAATAATCGTACAAGAAAAAAGTCCGCGCTTGACTAAAGAAGGTTATAAAAGTCTTGCAGATAACTATAAAAAATCTTTGTGAATCCAGAAATTTTTAGTACGAATAAATTTAACTTTGAAACAAATTCTTTGTCAAAGAATGCTCTATCAGTAATTTCAAGACTCCATAAGAAAAAATTCAAAGCTTATATAGTTGGTGGAGGCATAAGAGACTTAATAGAAGGAATAATCCCAAAAGATTTCGATATTGTTACAGATTGTGAGCCTAAACAAATTAGAAAATTGTTCAAAAATTCAAGAATAATTGGTCGAAGGTTTAAGCTTGTACATATAACTTTCCCAAATGAAGTTATAGAAGTCACTACTTTCAGATCTGGCGAAGATCCTCAATCTGATTCAATTCAGATTAATGATAAAGGTCGAATAATTCGAGATAACAAGTGGGGAACACAAGAGGAAGATGCTTTAAGAAGGGATTTAACAATAAACTCTATTTACTATGATCCATTTTCTGAAGAAATAATTGATTACACAGGTGGAATAAAAGATTTAGAAAATAAGAAGATAAAACTAATTGGAGATGCTGAAAAAAGAATAGTTGAAGACCCAGTTAGGATTCTGAGAGTAATAAGATTTTCTGCAAAACTTAACTTTGAGATAGATTTGGAAATAAAAAATGCAATTACAAAACATAAGAATCAATTACTGGAGATGTCTTCAGCACGTATATATGAGGAAATAATTAAAATGTTTTTAACTGGCCATGCTCAAAAAACTTATCAATTATTACAAGAATATGATTTATTTGATCTACTTTTCCCGCATATAGAAAATAGCAAAGAAGATTTTAATGAATTTTATGAAAATGCCTTTAAAAATACGGATCAAAGAATAGAAGAAAACAAAAAATTAAACACAGGCTTCTTGTTTGCAACATTACTATGGCCAAAAATTTATCTTAAATCTGGAATATCTGAACGCATAAAATATAAAAGTTTCTATCGAAATATAGCTTCAGTGCTGCAAAAACAACAAAACATAACTGCTATACCAAGAAGGTATAGTAGCTTTATAAGAGATATTTGGATGAATCAGATTAGATTTAAAAAAATGAGTAAAAAATCAATTAATTTTGCAAATAGTATGAGATTTCGAGCTTCATATGACTTCCTGCTCTTAAGAAATTCTCTTGAGAAAAATTTAGAAACTGTCATTAACTGGTGGACAGACTTTAAAGCTGCAAACTATGATAAAAAAGTGAAACTTTTAAATGAATATAGGAAAGGATTAAATGAAAAAAAATAATATGCCTAGGTATATTGCTATAGAGGGGCCAATCGGAGTAGGGAAAACTACTCTAGCAAGAAAAATATCTCATGAGTTTGGTTACGATCTCTGTCTGGAAGATCCAGATGATAACCCATTTCTACAATCTTTCTACGAGAATAGTCAAAAATACGCATTTGCTACACAACTACATTTTGTCATGCAAAGATCGCAACAAATTAATACATATTTTTCAGATGATTTGATTGAAAGAAAGATTGTTTCAGATTTTATTTTCCAGAAAGAAGATTTATTTGCAGAATTAAATCTAAGTTTTGATGAATTAAAAATTTTTAAACAAATTAAGTCAAAATTTTATGATTCTTATCCTAAACCTGATCTTTTAATTTATTTACAAGCAACACCAAAAAGGATTTATGAAAGAGTTAAAAAACGTGGCCGCTCTTATGAAGATCAAATATCTTTAGATTATCTAGAACAGATATGTGAAAAATATTCAGAATTCTTTTTTAATTATTCAGAATCTCCTTTATTAGTTCTTAATGTAGATGATGTTGATTTTGTTACAAGTCAAATAGATTATGAGAAAGTTAGAGATTGCTTACAGAGAGATATTGTAGGTAAAGAGTTCGTTAATTTATCGCCAAGCTTCTTTTAGTGAAAATAGATATTACAGAATTAAAACAAACAGATTCTTTTGCAAAGATGATTGCTGCCTATATTCAATCTTCTAATGAGTTGAACGTCTTTTATTTAAATGGAAATTTAGGATCGGGGAAGACAACCCTTGTTCGACATATCTTAATGCATATGGGCTGGGAAGGGTCTGTTAAAAGCCCGACTTTTAGTATCTTAGAAGAATACAAAATAAATAATCATGATATCTTTCATGCTGATTTGTATAGGCTAGAAGGAGAAAATGATTTTGATATGCTCGGCCTAGAAATAAATAAAGATAATAAGGCGGCAATATTTATCGAATGGGCAGATAAAATTGCTCCTTTTGATATAGAAAATGAAATTTTTCTTTCTTTATCCCTAAATACTCATGAAAGGTGTGTTGAAATAAAAACTAAATGTAAAAAGTTTCTAAACTGTATTGATGGGGTCAATATCGACAACCCAATTTGATATTTCTTTCTTTTTCTTATCAAAATGCTCTACAAATTCATTAATTGTCTCAAGCATAATTTCTTTTTTTGAACTCTGAATAATACAAAACATTCTGTGTTTATATCCAACTTTTGTAATTGGGGATTCAAATGGTCCATATACTTCAAGATGCTCTTTTGAAAGATATTTCTTTGCTTCAATTAGAAAATTACTTAACTTAGCTTGATTTACATCTTCTGCTTTTAAATAAATAACATCAATATAAGGAGACAAATCAAGCTTTTTTCGTTCTTTTAATATTTCATTTGCTACTAATTCATAATCTCCAGTTTGAATAAGATTGAACATGGGATGATCAGCAACGCGTGACTGCAAATAGACTTTATTATCTATTCCTGTTCTGCCAGCCCTTCCTGCAACTTGAATTAATAGTTGAGCTGTCTGCTCTTGAAGATGTATGTCAGCTCCAAATAATCCAAAATCTAGATTCATAACGACAATCAAAGCAATTTTCTTAAAATCATGACCTTTCGCTAAAAGTTGAGTACCAATAAGAATTCTTGGCTCAAGATCTTTTAAAGTTTTTGCACTCTTTTCTCTTCTTCCTTTTCCAGCAACTGAATCTCTATCAATTCGAGTAACCTGAGTATTTGGTAAAATACTTTTAATAGCTTCTTCAACTTGTTGAGTTCCAACACCTTTGGAATTGAAATCTTTAGCGCCACAACTTGGACAATTATCTGGTATAGCCCATGCACTATCACATCTATGACACTTAAGTCTTCCAACACCTTTATGCAGTACTAATGAAGTTTCACAACAATTACTTTTCGCGATCCAACCACAAGAGTTACACAAAAAAACAGGTGCATAGCCTCTTCTGTTTAAAAGAATTAATGTTTGATTACCTTTTTCATCATTCTTCTTTATCTCATCTATCAATTCATGTGAAATTCCTCCTACCAAGTTCTTTTTATTTATTGGATGTACTTTAATTTGTGGCATATCACTCTTGAAAATTCTTTTCTTCATGAAGAAACAATGCATTTTATTATCTTTAGCATTCTGTAAAGTGCTTAAAGAAGGAGTTGCTGAGGAATATATAATATTGGCAGTGTCTCCAAAAATAATCTTTGCTATATTCCTAGCATCATACCTAAATCCATCTTGCTGCTTATAAGATTGGTCATGTTCCTCATCAAAAATAATTGCTTCAAGATTTTTAATAGGTAAAAAAATAGCAGATCTGGTTCCTATGATTATTTTGGGCTTTTTATCTTGTGCTGCTAACCATATCTTATATCTCTGAAGCTCTGTAAGACCAGAATGATAAAGATAAACTGAATCATTAAAATTTTTTTTGAATTCATCATATATTTGCGGAGTCAAAAATATTTCTGGAACTAAAACTAAAGCACTTTTTCCTTCTAAAAGTAATGATTTTATGTAATGTTTGTAGACTTCAGTTTTGCCTGAAGAGGTCACTCCAAATAAAAGTGATTCACCATTAATTTTTTTTATTCCTTCTAAGCAAGACTTTTGATCTAGGGTAAGTTCATAAAAATTATTTTCATTAATATTTACATCAGATACATTTACTACATATTTATTTAAATCTAATTGAGTTTTCGCTTTTCTAAGTAAAGTTGGTAAAAAAGCTTCGAAAACAATACCAATAGGATGCATATAATGTTCTGCTATTCTTTCTATTGTTTTTACTTGGAAGTCATTGAAGATCGGTGTTTCATCAAGAACTTGTAATATATCCTTAATCTTATATTGGCCACTAAAATCAATATCATCTGCAGTTACAACTCCTACAAGCTTCCGTTTGCCAAACTCAATTAGCACTCTTTTTCCTAAAAGGGATTCACCAGTATCATTCTTATATGTAAAAGTAGAACGCAAAGGTAAGGGTACTGCTACATTAACAAAATTCATCAATTTATTGTAATAGAAAATTTATTTGATATTATTTCACACTCATTTAGAAGATATGAAGAAAAATTTACATCCTGAATACCGAGAGGTGCTATTCCACGATACTAGCGTGGATAAGTACTTCCTTGTTCGTTCAACTTTAAAAACTGACCAAACGAAAGAATGGGAAGACGGAAAAACTTACCCATATTTTGTTATTGAAACCTCATCTGCTTCGCATCCTTTCTATACCGGGCAACAGAAGATTCTTGATACAGGCGGTAGGGTTCAAAAGTTTGAGAAAAAATTTGGTAAAAAATCTTCTTAACTAACTCCTGTACTTCCAAATCCTTCAGAACCTCTTTCTGTGGTTTCGAATTCTTCAACAAGATCTAGTTCTACTTGATCCACTCTGATTACAACTAATTGTGCGACTCTTTC
>MDTA01114173.1_pt1 | contig 10796 bp, 6 predicted proteins | sample 811151 | NCBI WGS metagenome assembly MDTA01 (sample SAMN05326648, study PRJNA326480) | marine metagenome | isolation source: seawater | place: Indian Ocean: South | collected 2010 | reverse complement strand
TCTACGGCCACCAGATTTTCGCTGCGCGGAAAAATCAAGCGGATGCAGCGTGATTTCGGGATCAAATAACTGAGGTGGTTTTAGGAGGAATAAATAAATTCCTTTTCCGGTCATAATGGGCTCAGAATGGTAATGGGTGAAGGAATGTGCAGTGATATTGGTTGATATATCGTATCGCTTTGGTAGAGATAGAAGTGGTCACCGAAGGGATGCGTTGGCGTATTTTCTCTATTACCGTTATTCAGTTCTTGTGCCTACTTGTGGCATTGCCGCCGGTTGTTGAGGCCAAGCCGGGCCTGCTTTCCCGAATCAAAAAGCGGAAAAACACGAATAAAGAAATAGAGCGGTTGCCGAGGGTTCGTATTGATCGTAACTCAGAGGGCAAGAGAATTCTTTATCTGGGGGACTCGATGAGCATGGGGGCTTTTGGGCGAACCTTTGATGGTAGGTTGAGGGATGAAGGGTTCTCGGTTTATACCTATGTGGCTGGAGGGGCGACACCTTATTACTGGTTGAGTCAGTATGCCCCGATACCATCCAATATAGGGTTCTGGCATAAGAGTCCTTTTGAGGATAAGCGGATTCGCAAAATAGATGCCGTGCCAAAGGTGGAAGGGTTAATTGATGATTGTGAGCCTGATATTGTGGTTGTTCAGACCGGCACCAACCTTTATGCCAGCCTGGTTTCCAAGCGCCGGACGCGAGAGGGAAATGTCCAGGAGGTGGAGGGGCTTTGTAGGAATATGGCGCTGGCTGTAACCAAGGATGGTATAAAATGTTACTGGATTGCTCCGCCTTCCTCGCACCCTGAGCGTTACCCGTTGGGATTACAGCAGGAGATGGAGGATCTCATGAAGCGGGTGGTTGGGCAATATGGTCGGGTTTTCGATAGTAGAAGAGTCACCGAATATATTGATCCCTACCCTCAAAACGATGGTATTCATTATGGGCCGACCGAGGCTAAAGAGTGGGCTAGAATAGTGGCTGATGATTTTGTTCATTACGCCCGTTCAGAAAGGGCGCTTATGCCTGATTTGCGAGGCCATTCACAAGCTGATAAAGTAAACGAGAAAGAGGAAAAACCGGGTTTTTCCAAGGATGTGGAGTGGGGAGAGATTGATGTCACTATTCAGTTGAGGACCAAGAGCAATTTGCCAGCCAAGAGTATTGTTACCTACAAGAGTTGCCTCGTTCTCTATGAATACGAGGTGATTGAGGTTCACTCGGGATATTATCCCTTTTCCACGATCCGGCTTGCTCATTACGGAGTTCTTAACCGGAAGGAAACAGCGAAGTCTCGTTATAATGTTGGTGCAGAACGGTCTTGGCAGATAGTGCCCCTTGACCGTTACCCTTCCATGCTGCGCTTGCAGATGATCGATGACCTTGATTCCGACTTTCAAAAGCCCATTTACGTGATCAAACAGTCCTAGTATTAGAGGGTCGAGCCTGTCTGGTATTGGCAGTTATTTATCGCAATCTATGCGATGAGTTGTTGGTGAGCATTGACAAGTTGTTCCTTGCACCTCAATATCCGTGCCTGGGGTTTACTTCCCGAAAGATTTCCATGTTTTATCTCATTGGACAGATAGGATTGATTCTTGCCGTGGCTGCAGTGCTTTTTTTTGCTCTGGGTTACTGGTATGGTCGTCACAAGTCGACTGAGAAGCAGCAACCCTTGGTCTTTGAAAAGGGCAGCGTGACTGCCGCTGCGGTTGCTGTGCTTGAGGATAAGATTCAGCAAAAGGACCGGCAGATCAGCTTGATTCAGGAACAAATGGCAGACCTTGAGGCGGGCTTCACAAGGGGAAGAACCCGTGATGAAATCACAAAACCGAATCATGACCAATCGGGGGAGGACGCTCAGGTTGGAACGCGGGTTTCTGCTGAGATTGATTCCGGAGAACAGCTGCAGCTGCAAACTATCGATAGCGACGACCTTACCAAGATGCGTGGTATTGGAAAAGCCCTGAATCAACAACTTAATGAACTGGGGATTACCAGTTTTGCGCAGATTGCGAAATGGAGCAAAGAGGATGTTAAGGAATATGCCTTAAAGCTTGCGCTGAAGGATCGGATTCGCAGGGATAACTGGGTTGCACAGGCCAAAAAGTTCAGCTCTTAGTGCAACTGTCATGGTTGTTTTCGAGAGATCAAAAAACAAGACTGAGGGATAGTTCCGAGTAGTGTCATTTCTCAAAGGTAGAAAATCATGTCCGTTTCTTCTATTTGTTTCATTTCAGCTACTTGGACTTTTTATTGGAAATTATTCCTTATTAGTGTGGTGGTTTTTTCCCTGAATCTTTTCATTAAGGGTGATGAGCCTTCCCGGGGTGCAGGGGATGAGTTGCCGCCAGGACTAGAGGTGGCTATACGCAATCCCGCGATCCCAATGATTGTCGATGCGAGTATTACCAGCTACACGAAGGAGGGCTATGCGAAGATCAAAGTGAACAAGGTCTACAAAAAACCTGCCGGCAGCAAAGCCGTGGTGCCCACGATCGTAAAGGGTTACCGCATGGATGGTGCCAATGGTCGTGTTGTTCCCATCAGGATTATCACGGACAAGGGCAAGGAGCGGTTTCTTTTTTTTCTGAAGGGAGATCTCCTGTACTCAACCTACAATAACCGATTTGAGATCAGGGAGGAGAAGGGGGGCAAACTGGTTGTCCATAATGGAAGGACATGGCAGCCGCTTGCGGACATGATTGCTCACTCGAAATGATAGCCAATTCGAGTGGATGGTATTAATAAGTCCAGATTGGTTCGCTTTGCGTTTGATATGTGCCTGCTGAGTGACGGGGTCTAAAGATCAAGGTGCCTTGAGTTGGTCGGTCACTGCGAAGCGTTCACGAATGTCCCTCTTGCAGGGGTAAAATAATTTGTTCGGATCAGGATTTAATCAGAAGCAAGCTTCATGACTAATTTGAAGAAGTTGCTTGGTAAGGAGGAAGCCTGTGCTCCGAGATCGATGCGGTATTGATTAGTATCGGTCTTTAATGGGGCGGATACAGTCAGATCACCAAATTGGGTCAGGTCTTCGGATTGCATGATGGTAAAGTCAAATGCGTTGAAGTAGGTGTCCGGGAAGCTGAAAACAACGGCTAAGGTGCCTGACTGAAGTCGTTGAATGTCCAGGTTTTCTGGCATTGGGATCAGCTTTGTTTCCTCGGGCACTTCCTCACATTCATCACGGGGATCGTGCCCGATGAGGTAGAGTTGCAGATAACTGTAACCATGGACAGGATGTGCACCATAGCCGCTGACTGCGGCAGTGTCGCCAAAGAAGAATTTTTCCCATTCATCATCCAAGAGGTCTCCGTCGAGATCGGTATTGGTAGCTGCAGGAACTGAAACAACATTGAGGCTTAACAGTTCCATGGCGTCATGTCCTTCTGGACCGCTAACGTCAGTATAGCCAGTGACCGAGAAGCGCATGCCCAGCGCTAAGCCTAGACCCCTATCGAGGTTAATGCGATAACCACCCGCCTCAAAGAAGGCAACCGGGTTACCACTGGTCAGACTGTTGTAGGCGTAGTGCTGAGAGTTGTCTGTTGAGGTAGCGACTTCCACTGTCCAAGTGGCGGTGGGACGATAGGCATTATCAAGTAGGTCAAGAGCTGCATTCATTGCGGTGACTGCTGCGATAATCGTTTCCTCAGGTGCAGCTCCGTTGTAAGTTTCTGGTAGGCTGCCGCTTTCCAGAAGCGCGCGTAGTGCATCAATGGGCATAGGCAGCAACGGGATCACGTCAGCTTCTGCCGCGGTGGGTTCTGAGTGTGCAATGTGGAAACTGTAAAGTGCGTTACCAAGTGACTCAATCGCTACAGAGGAAGTAACTGCGTTTTGCAGCGAAGCTAGAAGATCCTCAAATGATAACCCTTCTGCAAGCAGGGCCTGATACATGGCAGGGGAAAGGGCAGTGCGTGCGATGTCGCCTTCGCGATTGCCAAAAATAGTGAACCTTGATCGGCCCGAGGCATCCTCTGTGTCCCTAGGCACGTTGAGGGAATCCTGATCAACATCTTCAAGGTTTCCTAGGGCGGTGTAGATTGCTGATTCGGCAAGAACAGCCAGTGTATTGTCGACTGGTCGCAGGCTGGTAATGGTATCGACCTGTTCAAAGTTGTTGTAGGCAGTATTGGCTGCAGTGATCCAAGCCGATGCATCAGCATCAATGTCCTGCCCATTGAGAATTGGAGTGATAGCTGGAGGATTCTGGACCGGGCGCTGGATGACCTTGTAGATTTCCCTGCCTCCACGAACCCTGGGAGCCGGCCCCTCAAGGTCAAAGTATTGCGGTGAGTTCAAAATGACCCATTCCCGTGTGGTTACCGGGGTGCCAACCTTGATAGTGGCGGCAAGTTGGCCTGCCAGAGATACTGGTTGGAAAAGTGCTCGCACCGGTGAGGATGCTAGCAGATTGGAAGTAAGACCGTGCAAGGTGATGGGCACACCGTCGGCTTGGTTGGATATTTCTTCCTGAGAGGAGGTCCCATCGTCATTGACTTCACCTGCATCAGGGTTGCCCTCCGTAGCTTCACCAGTTGCATGGTCGTAGGCTTGGGCCAGGATCATGAATCCTTCGCCATTGAAAGGGGAAGAGCGGTCTTCCGGTTTGCTGTTGTCATCGGCCGGGTCGGTACCATTGATCATTTCGTCAAGGTCCGTCACTCCATCGCTATCTGAGTCAGATCCGGCTTTTGGATCGAGTCCCTTTGCCACCTCGACAAAGTCGGGAACAGAGTCATTGTCACTGTCGAATTGGGAAATATCTTCAATGTCGAAGGAATAGCTTCGGGTGACAATCGGGCTATTGATTCCCGAGTTGATGCCCTTGGCATAGAACTGCCACTCGGATGAATAGGATACGTTGATGGGACCATTGTAAGGTTTCCAGGAGGCTCCAAAAACATTTTCCCGATACCATAATGTGTAGAGGTCATCATCAGCATTTACAGTAGCGTTGACGGGTTGGTTATAAGTGCCGGACTGCGGAATGACATCCAGTGAAGGAACACTTAATGCAGAGTTGCTATCCATGGCGGAAAGGGAAATGCTGTCCAGATATTGATTGGTTAGCAGGTGCGTAGCTCCTATGGGTGTTGAGGGAATCGACAATATGGGATTACTTAATCCAGACTCCTGATCGAGGTAGGTTTCGGTAATGATTCGTGGTGGGATTGGAGCATTGGCAGACTTGCTGGACCAGTCAGAGGTTGACTCAAGTTTTAGCAGCGCGGCTTCCGGGTTGACCAGAGGTTCTGCAGAGAACCAGAACAATGTGGCAAATTTGGTGCCAGCGTCGGAAAGCCCGGGAAGATCACCGGCATCGGTACTTCTCCAGGCGGAACCATTCCAGCTGTAAAAGTTGAAGTGACTGCTTGTTTGAGTGCTTTTGCCGCTTAGTGCTATGAGCCCTTTGCCTGGCACTGTAACAAGTCCGTTGATTGGCAGGGTTTCCTCTCCACGAAATTCTTGCACAAGCAGAAGCTTATTGTCGGCAGTAATTGCGTAATGGGCAGCGATTCTTCCGTCATGGGAAGTGACCAGAATTCCTGCCGGGGCGTCTCCACCTGTGTCAGCAGGAGCGACGGATGCTACTCTGAAAGGTAAGGCTTGCTCAACGGGTTCTTTCAGAGCGGGGGGGGCAATGACCGGGATCAATGACAACTTGTTGCTGCCCTTGACGTATCCAACGAGCATCAGCGCATTGTCCTGCCTACGGACATTAGAGGCAAGCAACGTGTCCTCTGGCACCTGATGAGAATTGACCTTACGGATTCTTTCGCCTGCCCGGACTGTTACCGTGAAGAGCTGAGCATCTTCAGGGGTGTTTTCAACCCCCGCGGCAAACCGGGAATTTCCGGGAGCTGTATAGAATGGCTGCAAACAGGAAATGCTTCCCAGCCCAGTATCCAGATCCCTTGCAATGAAATTCTTTGCGGGTTGGCTGTAGAGCCTGATCGAATCTCCGTCTTTGTTGAAAGTTGAGGCTACGGCAAGGATATCGGCTGCTGCAGGGTCGCTTTTGACATAGGCAGGAAATTGCGGGCCGATATCTGCAGGGAAAAGATCGGTGATGCTGTTAGTCTCCGTATTGATCAGTGCCATACGGTTGGAGCTGGCAGAGGCGATGATGACTGTTTCATCATCTGCTGACATGATACCGGAAGTAGCCCCGGTAATTGTCGTTAATGAACTGTTACCTGTAGAAGTGGCTTGTATTTGGTTGTTTGGGTCAGCTGTAATGAAACGAATCGCACCGGTAGCTTTGTCTATGAGGTAAAACCCGTTGATGCTCTCTAGCGGCACATGAATTTCCTGTCCGATATCGGTGGATGGGGCTGCCTTAATAAGGCTACTAAGTAGGAGAAGCAGAAGAAAGGTTCTCATGGCTGGTCAACGTAGTTGGTTGGAATGACGCGATCGATCTCGCCGCGTTCGTTAAAATGGACAATTAAATACTGGTAGCGTGCTCCCTTGGCGACCGGCATGGGGTCAACCCAGCACATCAGCGTATTAATCCCCTTGAGGTATTCAGTATTTGGGAATTTCACGGGTTGGCCTAATGCTGCTTCATCCATTTCACGCTGGAAGGTTCCTTGTACTGGAACGTCATATGGTTGCTGACCTTCATTGGTGCCGAGAGCAGATCGGAAGCGGAAAAAAGGATCGCGAATTTCTCGGTGAGGATCTACGGCTACGCTCCCCTCATGATCCTTGTAGGCAATGCGATCAATCAGCGGAGAAACTTGGACAAGATTGGGCACGATATCCGGATTATCCTAAGTGGGGAGTTGATGGCGATAGACGACAAATGGGATAATGGACTCGAGTTCTCCAGGGTTGATTTGCTGAGTATTTTGTTTCCGAAAGGAGAAGAACAGGCTCAATGGATCAGTGTCTCGGTCGATTTGTGCGGAGCGTGGATCCTTCTGTGTGTCTCTTTCTAGACGGTTTAAAGTTCCCATCAGGATGCTGGCAGAGGCTGAGGACCCCTCGGGAAGAGCAGAGGCGTAGAAGGGGCCTTCGCCTCTCTGGTAATTGGCGACATTTAACTTTATATCTGCGATGTCAGGAACAGCCAGTGCAGGCCAAGGTATAATGTCCTGATTGGCTGGAGCAGGAGGGCTCCAGTCGGCTATGATGGTATTGGAAAAGGGTCCTGAGGAGCGCGCATCTTCAGAAAAATCATCGTCCTGATAAGTTCCCTTACCAACTGCCCGCACGGAAAAGGTGAGAGTTTTGGAGGAGGGGACGTTCAGGATGACACTGAACTCTGCTCCTGATCCTATCTGTCCGGATTGAATGGTCTTGGTTTGGTATCCAGAGAACAACAGGCCTTCGGCATCAGTGCCGGAGATGGCGCCACTCAGTTCACCAAGTTTTGGTCCGATTAATACCGATGTGAGCTGCGGATCGGCGGAGGACTCTGGAGCGGCCCAAATCTCGAACCGTTCAACGCCGACCGGGTCACAAAACCAGTCGAGGCGCAGCTGGGCCTGCCCGTCATTCTCGTTTAGGTAGGTAGGACCGGCAAGCATGGGTGTGCCAAGGTCTGCTGATTTGATGGTTACGCAGCCGATCTTGATACGAGGTCCAGCATTTCCATTTTCATCCAATACCTGCACAAAATAGCAGACTTCGGTATTACCGGCGGTGGGCGGAGCGGGATCGCGTAATGTGATGGTGACAGGTTCTTCTTCTTCTTCATTTAGGTAACCTTGTGCGATCAGATCGAAACTGCCCTCGGAACCTACCCTGCGGTAGATGCGGTATTCGGCGGTGCCATCCGGCAATGTGATGCTCATTTCAGGTCCAGCAATACTGCCTCCCGGGCCATTATTCTCATGAGGAGGATGTCCATCTTCTGCCGTGACAGGAAAAGGAATTTTTTGCACATCCAATAGCACAGGATATACAAAAATGGTTCCCTTTACGGGAATAAGGCTGCTTAAGTCACATTCCTCCCATTCTCCGATCAGCCCAGTCAGTGTATGGCACCTGATTTCAAGTTTTGTGCCAGCAAGGAGATCGACAGGGAAGGGCATAGGCACATTAATGAAATCGGAAACAGAAAAATAGCGGCTGGTGCGAAACATTTCCTGCCCTTCCGTTTTTTCGGCTCGTGTGATTCTGATATCAGCGCCCTTGATCAATTTGTTATTACGGATCAGGCGGAGCATGAAACCGTCAAAGTCTAGGGGAAGGCCGAGATCAGATAGTTTTTCTACAATTCGATTTTTGCACAGTGTCGTAGGGATGAAGAGGCATCGGGTCAAAGCTCCCTCGGCTTTGCCTGGACCGGCCCTGTCCCGCAGCACACCAAATGTGGGAGGAGAATGACCTGAAAGGTTGTCGACAGAACAAGCACTGTTATCCGCGGCCCTGACCGTATACCACCATGTCTGGCCCATTTGACTGTCATTATCAGGGGTGACTATGGGAGCATCATCCTCAGTGTCATCCCAGTCGACATATGGCTGACCTGGGATATGATCGACTTCGCCGACACGATTGGTGAGCGGACTCCCTCCCTCACGAATGTGCTGGGTGTGGTCGCTCCATCGATAGATGTAGTATTTGCTGGCAGCATTTTCTGCTGGCTCATCTGCTGTCTGGCGAATGCGGATACGAAAGTGCTGGTTGCCCTTGAGTTGAACTAGGTCCTCATCGCTCTCTTTTTCGAAGACATTTCTCACAGATTCAATAACAGGGACGGTTGGTGGCAAACGGTCACAGATAACTACTTTGGTGCCCGGAGATACAGGTCCGGGGTGCCCGGCAATATCAAGAGGGGCCACAAAATAGTAGAAGCTCTCGCCATCTATAAAGGGGTTTACCGGTGACTCGTTGTCATCATGAACGAAGAAGATGTCTGTGTTGTAATCGGTGTCCTGTGCCTGTGCATCGGTCATGAGTGCCGTTGCCATAATGGGCAGGGAGTTGACTTTTTTGGCATCAGGATTGTTGTTTGAGAGAGAATTGCTGACCATTGTCTCAAGCGCAGTCATTTCTGGTTGCACGCCATCCTGATCCCATCCTTGATTCTTGGCGACGTCTTCCCTTACCCGGTAAAGATTGAAGCCGAAGCTATGAGGTAGTAGGCGTCGTAGCTCATCCGGGGTGCCCCAGCGCAGCCGTGTAACCAAGTGATTGCGGGGTGAGTTAACTTTTTTCTTCAATTCCTCCTCCAACTCTTCCTCAGTGAGCTCCTCCTCGTTAATCTCCAATCCTGGTGGGACATAAAAGACCTCGAAAGGGCGAGATGTGCTTGTCAAGCTCGTCGGATTATCAGCGTCAAGAGTGACGCGGCCAATGACCCTGATGTCATTGCCCGCAGCATCGGTCTGACGAACCTCATAGGTCTGAACCGACCCTGGGTTGGTCTTGATGGCAAAACCATGCCCCATACTCATGTAGACTCCCGGGTGTGTGCGTCCGAGAAATGAGATGCGCTCAAGGATTGTTTCATCCTCAGCGGCAATCTTCAGCATGTAGGCCAGTTTTTTTGCCTCATCCATTCCCGGTTCTGCCGGGGCGGGGGTTACAGGTGGGTCTTGGGAGGTGGACTCTGCGTAGAGGGTGTTGATTCGTCTGGATACGGATTGGGCATTGTAGTCAAACTGTCCGCCGAGCTTGAGCAGTGCCTGAATGGGGCCAGGGCCGACCTGTAACTTAGTACGGCCAAGGCGGACATAGGGAGCCGGTGAATCGGAGGTTCCTTCCTTACGGTAAACTGCAAACTCTTTCCCGTATGTTGTTGCCGGATTGCCCGGTTGCCACAGGATATAGGCATGCGGTGCGTTGTCCGTTTGAAAGACCTTGCCGACCGTATAGATGAGAGGGTCGCCGTTCTGAGCTTTGGTAGGTAGTTGCCATCCGGCGAGCAGGAGCACGGAGGCCAGTATGAAGAATATTCTTACAGACATGATTCTTGGAGATTGTTTGTTTGATTTAATAGTCGACGTTCCAGTCGCCATTGGAATAAGTGATCGTGGCACTGGCGTTGAATTTGACGCAGAACGGACACCATCCGGCCTTGCCTTTTAGTCTACCAGTGCCTGACGCGGAGAATGATCCGTCCTGAACGACGCCAACCATTGAGACTTCGCCCTTGATAGAGACGACACAAAGGGCTTCACCGGAAACTCCGGCATACATCTTCCCGACAAAGACGGGAGAGTCAGCGCCATCAAGGAAGAACCCTACGCCTGTTCCGACGCCTGCCGAGATATTGAAAATGCAGCCGAAATTGACGATTGGCATCCAGATCTCTCCGTAAACGTAGGCGCCTGTCAATTGACCAGAAGGCATCACGCTGGCGACTTCCGAATCCACCAGCAATAACGGGTCACTATTGCATGTGCGACCAAAGAACAGCCCAACGGAGACCGCATAGGAGTCGAACCGCGCGCTGGCCCTTCCCCCGAAGTAGCATTCTCTACTGCCTATCGCCATGGTGACGGCAAATTCGCTGATCTCAAAGACCTGGAATTGTAACGTGCCGCCTGTCATCTCAAAGCCACCACCCACGCCGTTTGGTATTGTTTTACTGCCTTCTTGAGTGAGTGACATTTTCAGGTTCAGTGATGCGCGCAAGCCGTCGGAGATCCAATCGAAGGGGACATCAGTTGCACCGATGGTGACTTCGACAGCGCGCTCACCTGGGTCCAGGCATTCACCTCCACTTGCCTGATCCTCGGAAGTGTAACAAAAGATTTCCAGAAAGGTATTCAGTTCCATTTCATCGGGAACTTTGATCTGCATACGGTTGTCAATCCTGACCTTGC
>MDTA01035900.1_pt1 | contig 10796 bp, 10 predicted proteins | sample 811151 | NCBI WGS metagenome assembly MDTA01 (sample SAMN05326648, study PRJNA326480) | marine metagenome | isolation source: seawater | place: Indian Ocean: South | collected 2010 | reverse complement strand
TCAATGTTATGGAAATTTATTTGATTAGCGATACCCTCATAAATTAAAAACTTATTCTTAGCCTTCTTATTAGATATTCCAATAATTTTAGCGCCTAATGAGATTAGTTTTTTAGCAAGGTTTCCTCCTATAAAGCCATTAATACCGGTAATTAAAACAGTTTTATTATTCCAGAAGTTCTTATTTAAATATTTTTGTGATATTTTCATTAGCGTATTCTAATTCTTTAATAGTATTTACAGTAATATGTATACCATTGTGCTGATAACATTTTAGTTTTTTATCTTTTGTAAGATTAATTAAAACATCTTCAAAGCTTTCGTATTTATAGAATTTATCAAAAAGGATATTAGATATATAAAAATATCCAATATTCATGACTTCTTTCAACACTGGTTTCTCTATAAAAGATTTTACTTTATTATCTTGACCAATATTCATTACACCAAAAGGAATGCTAATTGGATACGATGTGATTGTTAGAGAATTTATATCATTGTAATGAAATTTTGTTAATTTATTCGTATCAACATCGGATATAGTGTCTCCATAACATAGAATGATATCATTTTCTCCAGAGTGATGATTTAAAATATCTCTAATTCTTTGAAGTATTTGTACGTCTCCAGAATCTATTATCGTATAATTAATTGAATTAAATTTATCTTGCATAAATTTTTCAATCTTATTTGATTTATAACCGGTTGCTATAAAATATTCTTTATGATCAAATTTTTTGAAATGAGTTATAATGTGCTGAAGTATTGGTTTTGTACCTATTTTGATTAGAGGTTTAGGAATATCGGCAGTTATTGGTCTTAATCTTAGACCTTTGCCTCCACACAATATTGCAATCGATGCTTTATCTTTGATCATATAGAAAAAGTTTAAATATTGGATAAGAAGCAACTATCATCATAAATTTTGGTATATGAGGTGGATAGTGAAACATTGATAAGAAAAAAATTATTGGAATAAAATATAAAATTTCTCCATCTTTTAAAAGTATTCTCATTGGATATATAAAAAATATAAATATAAGTAAAAATGTTCCAAAAACACCATATTGATCAAAAAAAGTTAATATATAATAATCTGAAGTTAAATAATGATAATTAGATAAATCGTATGCAGAAGTTTTTTCAGGGCTAAATGAATAAGATAATCCTTTGCCAAAAAAAATCTCTAGTGGATTGTTGGAAAAGTAATTAATAAGTGTAAAAATAGGACCTCCTTCAATAAATCTCTCCGGAGCACTTATTTCTTCTACATGATAAATGAGTGTAAAAAATCCAATGATAGAACCCATGAATTTTTGATAATGGGGAAAAGCCTCAGACATGTTGTTTATTAAATAAAAATAAAAGTTGAATGAAATAGAAGATATTATTGCAATGATTATTAAAGATAGAAGTAAAATTCCGTATTGTTTTTTATATAATAAAAATAATGGTCCAATTATGATCATAATAAGATAGGCAGTTTTAGAGGTACTTAGTAAAATTGCGATAAAACTTAATATTGCCCAATTTTTTTCATTTTTATATAACATATAAAAGAGTGTCATCGCATGAAAGACACCAAGTAATTGGGGAGAACCTACTAAGCCCCAAATTCTATAAATACCAAAACTTTTTACACCTATTTGATTGCCTGTAACAATACCAGAGCCAGAATAAAAATATTCAAAAAAACTACGTAATCCCATCATAGATAAAAATTGTTCAAATATTGAATATGCAATTGAAATTTTTAATATGAATAATAAAAATTTTTCAAATTTATCAATATTTAATTTAGTCAAAGGTATGAATACTAAAGGTAAAAAATAACTTAATGTTGACAATCTAAATTCAAGAATATTAAACAATAATATATCATAAAAAGATAAATTGCTTGTTATGGGTCTAACAATTGTCGCTGAAAGTGTATGTATAAACAAATATATTAAAAAAACAAATAATATTAAAGTTGATATCTTTTTTAATTTAAATTCTTGAGCTGCATAAATGAGTGAGAAAAACATCAATGATCCTAATAAAAATATCTCCAAAACTACAGAAGGCGCTTTAGTTATACTTTTAGCAATTATACCTATAAGTAAAAATGATATAGTTATCTTCAGTAAGTTATAATAATTAATTGAATAATTAGTAAAAATCATAATGACCCTTTATTTTCTTTTCTAGCTCACTTATAGAATCAGTATTTATAATTTCATTTCTATGAATCATATATTTATCTGTTTTATTATTATTAAATCCTTTATGGCTAGTTGCTGCCCTTTCATATTTAATTTCATGTAACAAATTAATTGTTGTTGAATTATATGAGCCATGTGGGAAAGAAATAGAGTTTACCTTTTTGTTGATAATATTTTCCAATATTACTTTGCTTTGCTCGAGTTCTATCTTTTGCTCAATATAGCTCATGTTTTGAAGTTTATTATGAGATTTTCCATGTGATCCAATCTCTGCATTATCTAGTTTTGATATATCTAAAATATCTTTATCTGATAAATATTGTTTACAATTGATTGAATCAGTCGTGATGAACAATGAAAAAGGTATATTATACTGATCCAAAATATTTACAGCATCTAGAGTATCTTTATAACCATCATCAATTGTAACAGATATCGAAAACTGATCATTGAAGGGATTTTTCAGATCGTGAAAATTATAGTTATCTGACAGATATTTAATATGTTGCTTAAATTTATTTATTTCAATACTTATTCCATAAGTATCATGACTTAGTTTTGAACCAAAAGCATGATAAATGAGCGTTCTATTTCCAATATTATTGAAATATTTCTTATAGAAATGATAATAAACAAATGCAAGATTTTTCTTGATTATATTTTTGACTTTTTTTCTTAACAAATCTCGTAATTATTCTTTTTTAATTATAAAAGATAGGAGTAAATAAAAAAATGCTATTATGAAACCAAATAAAATACCTAACAGAACTATAAGTTTTCGTTTAGGTGAATGTCTTATTTCTGGTGGTAATGCTTTTTGATCAACCTGCGAAGCTCTAACATCCTTGGCATTAACTTGTATAGAATCAAGCGACGTAACCTTTTGCTGAAGCTGTCTCAAACCTGTAATGAATGATTCACTATTTGTACGACTTTTTAAGGCGTTAATTTCAGCCTGTAAAGCTTTAGTTCCAGCTAGATATATTGGATCTTTTGATTGTAAATTTTCATTTTCAGTAAGAATAACGCTCTGTTGATTAGATATCTTATTTGATCTTTCAGTGATTTGTAATTCCTTTGCAATTTTTAAAGCTTCCTCAAGTTGAATTATTCTATCTGCTGTTATTTTTTTTGAGATATTTTTTTTACTAACTATGGCTGATTTGAAAGTATTTTTAGTATTCTGAATTAATATGTTAATACCATCAGCATAATCTTGAGACGTTACTTTATCAACCATATCTATATATCCATTCAACCATAAAGCTGCCTGATCTGGATCCGTATGAAAAAAACTGACTGACAGAAATTGTTGTTCTCTGAAATCTCTTGAAGCAGTTTTTGATTCTAACTTAAACAATAGTTGATTATGGAAGTTTTCCTCAAATGATACATCATAGTTATCTTCATCAAAGTTTTTATATAATTCATTATCGAAAAAGTATTTTCGCTGATACTTTCTTGATTGTAGATTCAATACAAATGTCCGATAAACTTTCGAGGGATTAATTGCTTCTTGAGTTAATCGATAGCCATCATCAAGAAATATATTTAAGGGTTGAGTGTGTCTATTTTCTGGAGGTATTAAGTGTGCAACAGATTTAAAAATTTCATCTTCTGTCAATGCATGGAATAGAGATATAGCTATACTAAAACCTATAATCATGAGTAATGGCTTTATCTCATATTTTATTCTATCAATTATCTTTGCTACACTTATATCTTCATTCATTATTTTATATCTTCCCAAGCTTATAAGACAAATTTTTGTTTATTAAGTTCATATATTCTACTGTTTAGATTTTTTTATATTAACTATCTCTTTCTCTAATTCTATCAACTCTCTTTTTAGTTTATCATACTCAACGCTTTTCCTCTCAAAAAATCTAAAAGCTAACTTAGTTTTCTCCTGAATTCCCTTAGATGTTAAATAGTATGCATATGCTCTTTTATTCTTACTATTAGTAAAATTTCTTGCTTTAATTATACCCTTATTTATAAGAGCTTTAAGTATATAATTTACTTTGCCAAGACTAATATTTAGGGATTTTGATAACTCACGCTGGCTAATTTTCTGAGTATCATTAATGTACTTCATAACCATATAATCTTGATCAGTTATATTATTGTCGCTTTTATTTGTTTTTTTATTCATAATTTCTGGTGTAAGTTTTTAAACTTTTTATATATGCAAAAATTCTTGAAGTGTCTATGATAAATCCCACAATTGGTAAATAAATAATATTTAATGATTTAATTAATTTGATACTATTTTTTGATTTATGAAGCGGAATAAATAATGTTCGCATTAAAAGATAAACAATAAATAAAAGTAGAAATAGTTCAAAGTTGAATAAAAAAGATAATATAATCGCAATGACTACTAATAGGTAAATTAAAGGCTTATAATCATTTTTAACATTCCAGTTATCATGAGAATAAGAATAAACTTTTTTTGCTCCATTTACGAGAGAGTTAGTATAATTAAAACCTATATATTTCAAAACAACTTTTTCATTAATAGATCTCTTAAGATTATTCGAATAGAATTTTTTAATAAAATCTACATCATAACTAGCTCTAACATTTTCTAGGAATAATCCAATATTTTCAAATACAGATCTTTTAATGAGTGATCCTGGTAAACATATACGATTATTCTCATACCCATAAGTTTGTGCTATAAATGTTTTATCAATAATATTTTTACCTGAAGTATAAATCTTTGAAGAGACCATATCTGAATTTTCCTCGTTTATATAATTAAAAGATGATTCTATCCAATGAGATGGTATATCGAGACCACAATCAACATAACCGATAATATCCTCATTAGATATTTTTATACCACTATTCAACGATGAACTTGGAGACATTCTTCCTGAATAAATATTTTTAAGATTACTTGCATTATTGATTTTCACCCATTGATTAATTATATTTGATGTATCATCTGTAGATCCTGAATCCACAAAAATAATAGACTCAGGTTTAATTGTTTGATTATCAATTGAATCTAATGTTTTTTTTATCACATCAGATTCATTATAGTAAGGAATAATAATTACAATAGACATATTTAGGCACGCTACCGCCACATGATAGTATTTCTACTACCTATTCTTAAATCACTGTTAAATTAAATAATTTTTTGTAAATTATTTAATAAAACTGAAACTTCTTGATCTTTGCCAAATATATTTAACAAAACAATGGCACGATTTTTATTTAATTTATTTTTTAGTATTCCTTTAATTCTACAATTTTTTCCTTTAGTATAAATGACATTGTCACCGTCATTAACTTCAGAGTTATTATTTTCTACAATTGCTATAACCTCATCTAATTCTTTATCACTTACTTCGTATGGTGCAAAAGTAGTTTTATTTGTAAGTATTGTATTTACACCATAAGTATTTTTAATTTTATGTATATTTCTAAGTGCATAATCCTTTCTTACAAAAATATAACCCCTGAACATTATTTCGTTATAATCAATCCATTTACTTCTGTAGAATTTTTTTTGTCTTAATATAGGAAGATATGCATTAAAACCTTGGTTTTTAAGATTGTGCATTGCTCTTACTTCTTGATTCGGCTTTGTTTTTACTACAACCCACATATGTTCACCCCTTGAACATATAATGTATCCGATTCCTCCTATTTAATCAATGGAAATGTTCATTTTTGAACATATAAATATGCTAGTGTAAGTTGGATTCTATCTCATTAATTTTGTGTGAATATGCATTGATTATAAGGTCTCTATTGAAATTTTTAAGCACATGTTCTTGTGTCCTCGTGGTCATAATATCAAGATCATTAGAGGATGATTTAATAAACCTCATAAAAGCATTATCTAGAGAATTAATATCAGAATGCTGACATAAAAAACCAAATGACTCATCAGGTATAACATCAATGCACCCAGGAACACGAGTTGTAATTATAGGGAGCTTTCGTAAAGCTGCCTCAATTAAAACAGTTGATAGACCTTCTCGATATGATGGTAATATAAAACAATCTGCGGAATCATATAAAGAATAAACATTTGATGTAAATGGGATATACTGAATCACATTATCATCTATAAGTTTTTGAAAATTATTAAATGATATTTTTGAAGGATCATTTCTATTATAATTACCAACTATTGTGAATGTGTAATCGAGATTAGAATATTTTAGTGCAAGTTTAAGATATTCATTTACTCCCTTCTCAGCTTGTAATCTAGATATCATTAATATTCTTTTCATATTATATCTTCTTTTACCATTATATGACATTGAAGGTATTACTCCGCATCCAGGAACAATTTTTAATATTTGTGATGATGATACTATTTTATGCTCTATAAATTCAGTCTGATCTATTTTATTAGTAAACCATATTTCATTTGCTTTCTTTAAAGATAATCTATATATAAATATTATTATTTTTTTAAGTATTGACTTTTCTCTAATAAAGATTGATCCAAGACCTGTGATAAATGAAACATATTTATAATTTAATAAAGATGCTGAGAGGGATCCGTATAGATTAGGTTTAATGGTAAAGTGAAAGAAAATATCTGAAGATATTTTTCGATAGAGTAATAATATTCTAATAAATAAAATGAGTTCTTTGAATGGATTATATCCACGCTCATCAACATTTAAATTATACTTAATTATATTTTTATCTACAAATCTTTGTTCAAATCCGTCAAATTTTCCAATCAAAATAACCTTATAATTCCGTTTTAGAAAAAGTTTAACTACGTCCTCTCTAAATTTATAAAGTGTCCAATAATTATTTGAAAATAGTGTTACTGATTTTTTATATGAAACATTCATTAAAAATATTAATTTCTAAAATAGTATCTCATTTTATGACTAATTATGACCTCTTCCAACACCGTAGTATATAATATTATTTTCCGACATTTTTAAAGGTGAATAAATATTTCTGCCATCAAATATACAACTTTCTTTCATATGCTTATTAAAATCTTTTGGATCAAGAGACCAAAATTCTTTCCATTCTGTGCATATCAATAAGGCCGAACTATTTTTTAATGCCTGTAATGCTGTATTGTGCTCACTATAATTTTTCTTAAAAATATGTTTTAGTGAACCAATAGGATCATAAGCTTGAATTTTAGCGCCCATAGAAATCAGCTTTGTGATCATATCAATACTTGGGGCAAACCTTATATCGTCAGTTTTAGGTTTAAATGTAAGACCCCACACCGCAATAGTTTTATTTTTAAGATTATTTTTAAAATGTTTTGATATTTTTTTTACTAAGTAGACTTTTTGATTTTCATTTACAGATTTAACAGCATCCAGCAACAAAGATTTAGTCCGTGATATTTTAAACATTGACCGAAGCGCACTTATGTCTTTAGGAAAACATGAACCACCGTATCCGCATCCAGGATATAGGAATTCAGGGCCTATTCTCTTATCTAAACCGATACCATTTCTCACCTCGTCAATATCTATGTTTAATTTGTCTGCTAATAAAGAAATCTCATTCATAAAACTGATTTTAGTAGCTAAAAGTGCATTAGAGGCATATTTCGTTAATTCTGCAGATCTAATACTCATATAAATAATCTTGTTGTATTTGCGGTTAAATGGTTTATATATTTCGTCGAAGATAGGTATTATTTCTTGATTATCTATACCTACTATTATTCTGTCTGGCTTCATAAAGTCATCAACAGCTGTTCCCTCCTTGAGAAATTCGGGATTAGAAACAACAGTAACTGAATAGTTTTTATTATTATCTTTTAAAAGCTTATTGGTTTTTTCGTAAATGTAATCAGATGTACCAACAGGTACAGTTGATTTCTCGATGAATATTTTATTAGATTTCATATGCGGGACTATATTTTTACAAAAATCATCTATCCTTGATAGGTCAGCATGTCCATTTTTTTTTGATGGTGTATCTACAGCAATAAAAATAATATCTGAAAATTTACATGCTTCTAGGTATGATGAAGAAAAGGAAAGTTTTTTATTAGCGATATTACTTTTTACTATTTTCTCTAAACCTTCCTCATATATTGGAAGAGATCCTTTTTTAAGATTTTTAATTTTTTTAATATCAATATCAAGACATAAAACATCATGTCCTACATCCGCAAGACACGCTCCAGTGACTAACCCAACATATCCTGTGCCTACTATAGTTATTTTCATTAATGATCTCCTCTTTTCTTATCAGCCATAGATAATCCACCAAAAAACATCAACGAAAAAATCATGAAAATAGTTGATTGATGATGTGATAATATAACATGACTAATCATAATCAGTGAATGAATAAATATAAATAGTTGGCCAAAAACTGGATACATTTCATCATTTGTGATATTTCTTAGTTTAGAAAAAAAGTAGAAGTTTACAAAAATAAAATATAATAATATCAGAAATCCAAAAAAACCTAATTTGACGAAAATATCTAAATATTGACTATGAGCATGATTCAAACCTGCTGTTGGATTTTTTAAGTCCTTTCTAATGGGCTGGATTTTATTATCTATTATTTGACTATGAAGCTCCTTATTAAAATTATCAAGACCTACGCCTAACAAGGTATTTTCTTGTATTAAGTTAATCGAGCCGTCCCAAATTAATAATCTTGGAACAATGCTGTCTTTTTTCATCCAATAATTAGCTTCTGGTTTATCATAATCACTGAATGATGATACATTCAAATTACCGAATCTATCGAATGATATGCTACTAAATATAGTTATAAATAAAATAAATATAAAAATTAAGTTTCTAATATTTAAAATAGGAGAAATATATTTACGAAATTTGTTATTTAAAATTACAAATAATAAGATTACTATAGGAATTATTAATGTAAATCTAGAACCGGATAGTCCCCAGCAATACAATGCAGATATTGAAGCTATATAAGGCATAAATTGGTATTTGAGATTATATTTCTTAAAAAAATATATTGAAAGCATTGAAAATAAAAATAATGTTATTGCAATATTACTGACAATTGTTGCAGAGCTTGTAAATAGTCTTACTCTTCCACTTTCAATCACAGAAAAATATAGAGTAATTGGTAAAAGAATGATAGCAGAGACATTTATTAAATAAAGAAATTGCTCTTTGTTAAAACTCAGATCGCGTATCATAAGGTATAGAGGGATAGCCAATAAAAAACGAGTATAGTTATCAACCTCCGCAATTGAACTTGTAATAAAAAATGAATGTAAAAAAGGGAAAATTGAAAAAAGCAAGTAACCTGATATAAAATATATTTCTATAGTTTCAAAAGTGTTTGAAGCTTTGTAGATATAGTAATAAATCGATATCAGTATTAAAAACAAAGCAGAAATATTATATAAATTATCAGTAATTAGAAGACTCAAAAAGAATATCGAGGAAAAAAAAACGAATATGTATTGCATATTTTTATTAGATTCATTATGGGTAGAAGAATTTAATGAAGAGATAATTAGAAAAATTATAGAAAGAATGAAAACAAGGATTCTATTTCTTGTATCTGGCATTCTAAAAAAAGAGTCTGAATTATTGTAAAGAGTAATAATTTCATGAAAGTTAAATGAACTAAGTAATGCGAATATTTTTACACCAGGTCCACCGAGTACTGATAAAAAAATGAGAAATACTGATATAGCTAAAAAAAATAATCTAGTATTGATAATTTTGAAGAGTATACTTTGTTGCAATTAGAACAATCCGATCACATTGCCGTCATCGTCTAGGTCAATTTTCTCAGCAGCTGGAACCTTAGGGAGCCCTGGCATAGTCATTATATCCCCGCAAACCATTACGATAAATTCAGCACCTGCAGCCAGTCGCACTTCACGAATTGATATTTCATGTCCAGATGGTGCTCCTCTTAATGTTGGATCAGTGGAAAATGAATATTGTGTTTTAGCTACACACACAGGATATTTACCATATCCACTCTTTTGCAGTTCATCAATTTGTTTTTTAACTGCTGAAGTAGCTGTAATATTTTTAGCACCATATATCTTTTGGGCAATTGTTTCCATTTTTTTCCATAAATCTAAATCATCTTCATATAAAAATTTAAAATTATTCTCAGCTTCATCTATGACTTTTACGACTGTCTCTGCTAATTGCTTAGCACCAGCTCCTCCGTCTGCCCAATGCGTAGAAGAGACGATAGGAACATTTAATTCATTTGATTTGTTTTGTAAAATTTCTCTTTCTTTGTCTGTATCAAAACTAAATCCATTTATACCAACTACTACTGGTAAACCGTAATGGTTTTTTAGATTATTAACATGTCTCTCCAAATTAACTAAACCTTTATCCAAAAATTCACAACCCTCTTTATTGAGATTTTCAAGCTCACAGCCACCATGATATTTTAGAGCTCTTATTGTAGCGACAAGAACAACGACCGAAGGCTTTAGATCAGCCTTACGGCATTTAATATCCAAAAATTTCTCTGCACCTAAGTCTGCTCCGAAGCCAGCTTCGGTTACTACATAATCTGCAAGCTTCAATGATGCTTTAGTTGCTATCACAGAATTACAGCCGTGTGCAATATTTGCAAAAGGACCACCGTGTATCATCGCAGG
>MDTA01097163.1_pt1 | contig 10797 bp, 4 predicted proteins | sample 811151 | NCBI WGS metagenome assembly MDTA01 (sample SAMN05326648, study PRJNA326480) | marine metagenome | isolation source: seawater | place: Indian Ocean: South | collected 2010 | reverse complement strand
TTCCATGCATTGAAAAAGTAAATACTTTTTTATTGTCCCCAAAAATTTCTGCAGTTCCATTACCTTGGTGTACATCTAAATCGATGATTAATATTTTCTCTATGTTAAATTTATTTATTAAGTGTTGAGCTGCTATGGCTTGGTCATTCAATAAGCAAAATGCTTCTCCTCTGTCTCTAAATGCGTGGTGTGTCCCGCCGGCAATATTTAATGATATTTTATTTTCAATTGCTTTTAGACTACATTCTAGAGTCCCACCTGCAATAGTTACTTCTCGGTGGATTAATTCTCTATTTAAAGGAAAACCAATTTTTCTAATTTCTCCTTTATTTAATGTAAGCTTTAATAATTTTTGAACGTAAGTTTTGTCGTGAACTTTTTCAATAATTTTTAAATCTATTTTTTTTGGTTCAAAAAAATTTTCATGTGAAAAAGTACCTTCATAAAGAAGCTGTTCTTTAATCATCGGGTACTTCACCATTGGAAATCGGTGACCTTTTGGAAGTTTTAATTCATAACATGGATGATATGCAATAAAAATCATAATTTTTGATTAAAAATCGCACTAGATAATAATGGTTTTACTTCTTATTTTTCTTTAATTTTTCGTATTGTTTAAATATTTCTTCATCCTCAATCTTTTCAAAAAGAAAATATCCTTTGTTTATTAAATGTCCGGAGTTTATTATATTGAAGTTAAGTATTTCTTTCCATTTAATTTGTTTTTTAATATTAAGAATACCTTTCAGTTTCAAGGAGGTTAAGGGAAGAAAGGGTTCACTTAGGTAAGCTAGAGCAGAAACTATTTGAATTGATAAAAACATTATTGTTTTAGTTCTCCCAGGATTATCTTTTACTTGTTTCCAAGGCTCATTATCAGCCAGGTATTTGTTGCCAATTCTAGCGACATTTATCATCTCAAAATTTGATTCTCTAAACCTAAATTTTTCCAAAGCTAAACCGATCTTATCTCTTATAAGTTTTACCGAATTTATTATTTCTTTGTCCTCATTGGTGTAAACTTCTGGGCATGGAATTTTACCCAAATAAAATTTGTTCAAAAGTGTGACCACTCTGTTAACAAAATTTCCATAAATCGCTACAAGTTCATTATTATTTTTAGCCTGAAAATCTTTCCATGTAAAGTCACTGTCTTTGGTTTCAGGCATATTGGAAATTAAAACATACCTCATTACATCTTCTTTATTTGGAAAATCTTCTAAATACTCATGAAGCCAAACCGCCCAATTTTTTGATGTTGATATCTTTTCTCCCTCAAGATTTAAAAATTCGTTTGCTGGAACATTTTTAGGCAGTATGTATTCTCCGTGAGCTTTAAGCATTGAAGGGAAAATAATACAATGAAAAACAATATTATCTTTTCCAATAAAGTGTACTAGTTCAGTTTCTTTGTCTTTCCAATAATCTTCCCATTTTTTATTATTCTCATTTGCCCACTCTTTTGTTGAAGAAATATAACCAATTGGAGCGTCAAACCAAACATACAAAACTTTTCCTTCTGCTCCTTTACACGGAACTGGAATTCCCCAATCTAAATCTCTAGTTACAGCTCTCGGTTTTAGTCCATCCTCAATCCATGATTTTACTTGTCCATAAACATTTGCTTTCCAGTCTTCTTTATGTTGATCCAATATCCATTCTTTTATAAAACTTTGGTATTTATCAAGAGGTAAATACCAATGTTTGGTTTTTTTTAAAATTGGTTTCTCGCCAGATAAAGTAGATTTAGGATTAACCAAGTCAACTGCATTTAGAGAGCTACCACATTTTTCACATTGATCGCCGTATGCGTCTTCAAACGAACATACTGGACATGTCCCAATAACAAACCTATCTGCAAGAAATTTACTAGAAGTTTTATCATAAAGTTGACCAGAAGTTATTTCAACAAATTTGTTTTTTGAATTTAATTTTTTAAAAAATTCTGAAGCTGTGTCATGATGTATTTGTCTAGATGTTCTTGAGTAATTATCAAAGTAAATTCCAAAACTTTTAAAGGATTTTCTAATAATATTATCGTACTTATCAATAATTAATTTTGGTGTTGTTTTCTCTTTAGCAGCCTTAATCGAAATAGCAACTCCATGTTCATCACTACCGCAAATGAAAATAACGTCTTTCCCACAAAGTCTTAGATATCTTGCATAAATATCAGCAGGTATATAAACCCCTGAAAGATGACCAATGTGTAAAGGTCCGTTCGTGTAGGGCAAAGCTGCTGTTATTGTATAGCGCTTCATTTAAGTTTAAATTTACACAAAAATAAGATTTATATACCCAATTTTATCCAAATAGAAAGCAATAATTAACTTAAAACAAAGTTATATTTATAACATAAAGTGTAATAAATAACATGAAAACTATATCCTCGGTAGTCGAAAATTATATTAAAAATAAACCCTTTTTATCCACAGCTCTGTCTGAAGGGATAATTAATTTGACTTCTTTATCAAGAGTTATTAAACCCGAAATAGAGTTAATCCTTAAAAAAAAAATCAGAAGTGGAGCAATTGTAATGGCTTTAAAGAGAATTTCAAGCAGCTTAGAATTTACTTCTACTCACAAAATAATAAGAGTTTTAAAAAATATTGGAGATATCACTGTCAGATCCAACTTAATAGATTATAGTTTTAAAGTTTCTGATTCATTATTGTCATGTCAATCTAAATTTTTATCTGAAATTGACAATCCGCAGTTATTTTTTTATACTTCATCACGGGGAGTTACTGAGTCAAATATTATCATAAGTGATGAAATGAAAGAAAAAATGGAAACTTATTTTGGAAAAGAAGTTTTAATTAAAAAAACAGACAACCTTTCCTCAATTTCAATAAAGTTGCCGGAAGAGAATATTTCAATACCTGGTGTATATTATTTTATATTTCAAAAAATGTCATGGGAGGGAATAAATATTATCGAAGTAATTTCAACATCAAATGAATTTACTATAGTTGTAAATGATCAAAACGTGAACGAAGCTTTTAAAATAATCAAGAATTTGAAAAGTTTATAGCTTTTAAAATGTCTAAAGCCCTTGAAATTGAATCTATATTTTTGAAAATAATTTGAAGTTTTGAATCTGTTTGAGTCTTTCTCTCTCTTATATTTACTTTTTCTGGATTAGAAAGAGCCCAATTTAGAATTGAGGTAAAAGTTTTGCTTTTGAAAAATGTGTTCGATTTATCACCAATAAAAAGCCCTATCATAATTCCTTTTTTTATTATTAATTTTTCTATGAAATATTTTTTCGCTATCCATTTAATTTGAATGAGTTTAAAAAGATTTTTTACCTCTTCAGGAACTTTACCAAATCTATCTTTTATTTCATGATTAAACTCCTTTAGCTCAAATTCATTTTTTAAAAGGCTAATTCTTTTGTAGAGATTTAATCTTTCTGAAATATTGTTTACATAATCGTCTGGAAACATTGCTGAGAAGTCTGTTTCAATATTTGTGTCACTTAAGTTATCAAGCAATGAATTAGATTCAATTTTTAAATTTTCGAACTCTTTATTTGATAATTCACTCAAAGCTTCTCTCAAAATTTTTTGATATGTATCAAATCCAATATTATTTATAAAGCCACTTTGTTCAGCTCCCAATAAATTACCAGCACCTCTAATTTCCAAGTCTTTCATTGCAATTTTTATCCCCGAACCTAGTTCAGAATAATCCTCTATGGCCTTTATTCTTCTTCTTGAGTCATCCGAAATAGAACTTAAAGGAGGAGTGATAAAATAACAAAAGGCTTTTTTATTACTTCTTCCAACTCGACCTCTCATCTGATGTAAATCGCTGAGGCCAAAATTTTGGGCGTTGTAAATAAAGATTGTATTTGCATTTGGAATATCAAGTCCGTTTTCTATAATCGTAGTCGCTAACAAAAGATCATATTTTTGTTCCATAAAATCAAGAAGGTTTTTTTCAAATTTTTTACCATCCATTTTTCCATGACCAATTCTGATTTTAATTTTTGGTAATAAGCGCTGCAACTTATTTTCAAACTCTTCAATATTTTCAATTCGATTATGTATAAAATAAATTTGTCCCCCTCTTTGAACTTCAAATTCAATGGCTTCCCTTATATAACTTTCGTTAAATCTAATTACTTCAGTTTGGATCGGAAACCTATTTGGGGGAGGAGTAGATATAATTGACATATCTCTTGCAGACATTAGACTAAATTGTAATGTTCTCGGAATTGGAGTTGCTGTAAGGGCAAGTACATCAACATCGGTCTTAAATGCTCTAAGTTTTTCTTTGATGGAGACTCCAAATTTTTGTTCTTCATCAACTATTAGAAGACCCAAATTTTTAAAATTAATTTTTCTATTTACAATTTGATGAGTCCCAATTAAAATATCAATTTCACCTTCTTCAGTTTGTTTGAAAATTTTTGCTCTATCTTTTTGTGTTCTAAATCTATTGACATACTCAACTTTTAAAGGAAAATCTTTTAGTCTTTTTTCTATATTTTTAAAATGTTGAAAAGCTAAAATTGTTGTTGGTACTAGAAAAACAACTTGTAGCCCGTTGTCCACCGCTTTAAAAGCTGCCCTGATTGCGATTTCAGTTTTTCCAAATCCAACATCCCCGCAAATAAGTCTGTCCATCGGAATATCACTTTCCATATCTTTTTTTACAGCTTTAGTGGCTTCAATTTGGTCTCTCGTGTCTTCAAAAAAGAAAGATGCTTCCAACTCACTTTGTAGACTACTATCTTGGTTACAAGAAAAGCCAATTTTTTTTTTCCTTTTTGCATATAACGAAATAAGGTCAAAGGCGATTTTTTTCAATCTCTTTTTAGTTTTATCCTTTAGTATTTTCCAACTTTTAGATCCCAATTTGTGAAGTTTTGGATTTACTTCATCTTTTGATTTAAATCTTGAAATTTTGTGAAGAGAATGGATGCTTACATATAAAATATCTTTATCAGCATAAGATAATTTAATGACCTCTTGAATAATTCCATCATTGTTAATTTTTTGCAACCCAGAAAAAATTCCAATACCGTGGTCAATATGGGTTACAAAGTCGCCTTTTTTTAAATTAGAAATTTCCCCTATTGTCAGTGCCTCATTTTTTTTAAATTTTGATCTACTTCTATATTTGAAGTATCTATCAAAAATTTGATGATCAGTTAAAATCGCGATTTTTAGTTTTTGATCTTCAAAGCCCTTAAAAATCGGAGAATAAATAATATCATAACTCAATTTTTGTTTGTATTGCTCAAAAACATTTTCTATACGTTTGCCTTGATCTTCTGTTGATGCACAAATTATATTTTTAATGTTGTTTTTGGAATTTATCTCTAGGTAATTGATAATCAAGTCAAATTTTTTATTAAAAGACGGTGGAGGGCTTTGTTGAATTATTAGATTGAATGTTGTTTTTAGGGAATTATTGTTTGATAAACTGATAAAAGATTTTGTTTTTATATCATCAATAATTTCATTTTTAGAAATAAAGATATTTTTCGTTTTATCGTCAAGCTGTTTGATTTTAAAATTCTTATGATTTTTTTCAATGATATCGATTAAAGTATCAAGATTTTCGATTACACAAATATTGTCACTAGGAAGAGATTTAACTAAACTATTTGAATGATAATTATTGAAAAACAGTTTGCCGATATTTGGAGATATATTGACTGTGTCATAATTTTCAATTGATAGTTGACTTTCAATATTAAATGTTCTTAAGCTATCAATGATATCATCGTAAAATTCTATCCTGTAGGGATATTGATTTGAAAATGAGAAAACATCAATTATTCCTCCTCGAACTGAAAATTCTCCTGGATTTGAAACGTAATCAACCCTTTCAAACTCATAGTCAAATAATATTTCATTTAGAAATTCAATTGATAGTGTATCTCCTGTGCTAATTTTTTGGGTTTTATTTTCAATAATTTTTTTTGAAATTACTTTTTCTGAAACTGCTTCCGGATATGTTATTATTATTCTTTTTTTATATTTTTTATCTGATAGAATTTCATTTCTAATAAGCAAGCTATTAGTATTTATATCTTCAATATTTTTAACAGAATTGAAGCTAGAAGGGAAAAAATTGATGTTATTTCTAGGAATAAAGGTTTCAAGATCATTTAAATAAAACTGAGCCAATTCTAAATTTTCAGCAATAAATAGAATATTTCTTGGATTTAATTTATAAGACCATGCTAATCTAAATGTTAAACCAGACCCAACAAGCCCTTTAATATTTATAGAACTCTTTACTTCATTAAAAAAGTCACTAATTAGCTTTTGTGAATCATCTAATTCAAGACTTTTGAAAATATCTTTCAATTTTTTTTTGTAGTAGTTTAATTTATAGAAATTTTAAAAAAAATTAATTCAAGTTAATAACTTGGAGCAAAAATAATGTATATCAAATTAAGCATTTATTTATTTTTGGTATTATGTACTTAATTTTCGATACTGAAACCACTGGTTTACCAAAAAAATGGAATGCTCCCTTAACAGATATTGATAATTGGCCTAGATGCGTTCAGGTTTCTTGGCAGATTCATGACCAAGGCGGAGGGTTGGTTTCGAATAGTGATTATTTAATTAAACCTGATGGATTTAATATTCCTTATGAAGCTGAAAGTATTCATGGTATCTCCACTGAACTTGCTGCTCAACGTGGAGAAGATATAAAAAATGTTTTAAATTTTTTTCAAGCTGATTTAAATAAAGTTCAGTTTATAATAGGTCACAATGTTAATTTTGACAGAAATATTTTAGGAGCCGAATTTTTAAGAAAAGGTAAAGATGACCCATTTTCTTCTTTGAAAATTATTGATACATGCACAGAAGAGACAGCTAATGTATGTAAAATAAAAGGTGGTCCAAGAGGGAGATTTAAACTTCCCACTCTAACTGAATTGTACTTTAGCCTTTTTAATGATAAATTCCAAGATGCTCACAATGCTACTGCTGATGTTGAGGCAACTGCAAGAGTATTTTTTGAATTGATAAGAAAAAAATTAATTAGACCAATTGCATTTGAGAACCAAAATTCACAAACAAATCAAATAACAAAAATTCAAAATACAATTTCACTATATGGAATTAGACACAAAAACTTAAGATTAGAATCTCAAAAATTAAAAAAATCATCCGCAGATCATAAAAAAGTAAAATTAAACGAATTGGATTCATTAAAAGATTTTCAATTTGTTCACCTGCACAATCATACTCAATTCTCAGTTTTACAGTCTACCACAAGAATCAGTCAATTGGTCGATGCAACTATCAGATACAACATGCCTGCAGTTGCTATAACTGACCATGCAAACCTAATGGGAGCATTCCATTTTATAAACTACACGGAAAGAAGAAATAAAGATTTAGACGAAGATCAAAGAATAAAACCAATAGTTGGATGCGAGTTCTTTGTGTGTGATGATCACAACGATAAAAGTCATAGAGATGATGGTTATCAAATTGTCTTTCTTGCTAAAAATAAAAAAGGTTACCACAATTTGGCAAAAATGAGTTCAATAGCACATACAGATGGGTTTTATTATGTACCTAGAATTGACAAAAAAATTATAGAAAATCATAAAGATAATTTAATCGTTCTATCGGGAAATATTTATGGTGAAATACCGTCAAAAATTTTAAAAATTGGAGAGGATCAAGCTGAAAAAGCGTTATTATGGTGGGTAAATGCTTTTAATGATGATTTTTATATTGAGCTAAATAGACATGGAGAAGAACGAGAAAATATAGTTAATGAAGTTTTGCTAAACTTTTCAACAAAACACCAAATTAAGACTATTGCGACAAATAATACTTATTACGTAAATCAAGAAGAGGCTAATGCGCATGATATTCTTCTATGTTTAAAAGATGGAGAAAAACAAAGCACTCCCATTGGAGTGGGAAGAGGATTTAGATATGGTTTTAATAATAATAATTATTATTTTAAAACAAGTGATGAAATGATAAAAATGTTTACTGATCTTCCTCAGGCAATTACTAATGTTAAAGAGTTAGTCGATAAAATTGAGCGCTATACTTTGTCTAACGAAATTCAGTTGCCAAGATTTGAAATTCCAAATGAGTTTATTCTTAAGGATTCAAATGATACTAAACAAGGAGAAAATAATTACTTGAGGTATTTAACATTAGAAGGAGCCAAAAAAAGGTATAAAAAGTTAAACCAAGAGACAAAAGAAAGATTAGAATTCGAATTAAAGGTGATTGCAAATACAGGTTACCCAGGATACTTTTTAATTGTTCAAGACTTAATAAGTAGTGCAAAAAAAATGGGAGTTTCAGTAGGACCAGGGAGAGGTTCTGCAGCAGGTTCAGTTGTAGCCTATTGTTTAGGAATTACAAATATTGATCCAATTAAATATGATCTTCTATTTGAACGTTTTTTAAATCCCGATAGAATATCCATGCCAGATATAGACATAGATTTTGACGATGAAGGTAGATCTAAGGTAATTGAATATGTAATCCAGAAATATGGTGCAAAGCAAGTTGCTCAAATTATAACTTATGGGACAATGGCAGCCAAGTCGTCAATTAGAGATACTGCCCGTGTTTTAGATTTACCCCTTGCTGATGCAGATAGAATAGCTAAGTTAATACCTAACATAAAATTAAGTCAAATTTTTTCTCTAACTCATCAAGAGATTAATGACAATTTTAGAGGTGATGAAGCAATAAGGATTGATGAAATTAAAAAATTATCAAAAGAAAATTCATTAATAGGACAGACTATTAATCAAGCAAAAGTTTTGGAAGGTTCTTTGCGAAATATTGGAACTCACGCATGCGGAGTAATCATTACACCTGATGACATAACTCAATTTGTCCCCATCTCTACCGCTAAGGATAGTGATTTGTATGTAACCCAATTTGATAATTCAGTGGTTGAAAGTGCAGGTTTATTAAAAATGGATTTTCTGGGTTTAAAAACTTTGTCATTAATAAGAGATACTGTAAACCTGGTAAAAAAACGATACAATAAAAATTTAGATCCTGATAACTTTCCACTGGACGATCCAAAAACATATGAGTTATTTCAGAGGGGTGAAACCGTTGGTATTTTTCAGTATGAGTCTTCAGGAATGCAAAAATATCTTAAGGATCTTAAACCGACTGTTTTTGCTGACTTAATTGCAATGAATGCTTTATATAGACCTGGGCCCTTGGAATATATTCCGAGTTTTGTTAAGCGTAAAAATGGTCAAGAATCGATATCCTATGACCTACCAGAAATGAAATTATATTTAGAAGAAACTTATGGAATTACAGTCTACCAGGAGCAAGTAATGCAGCTGTCGCAAGTACTTTCAAATTTCAGTAAGGGTGATGCTGATATTTTGAGAAAAGCAATGGGGAAGAAAGATTTTTCACTTCTACAAAAACTGAAACCTCAATTTATAAATGGTGGAAAGTCAAATGGACATAATGAAGAAACTTTAGAAAAAATTTGGAAAGACTGGGAGGCCTTCGCCGCCTATGCATTTAATAAGTCACATTCAACTTGTTATGCACTAATTGGATTTCAAACTGCTTATTTAAAAACTCATTATCCAGCAGAATATATGGCTGCAGTTCTTTCAAATAATATGAATGATATAAAGCAAGTAAGCTTCTTCATGGAAGAATGCAAGAGGATGGGCTTAGTTGTATTGGGCCCTTGTGTAAATGAATCTAACTTTAAATTTACAGTCAACGAAAAAAAACAAATTCGTTTTGGTATTGGAGCTATAAAAGGGGTAGGTCGAGGTGCAGTTGAAACTATCATTGAAAATAGAAAAGAATCAACTTATAAATCAATTTTTGATTTAACTCAAAAAGTTGACCTAAGACTTGCTAACAAAAAAGCACTAGAAAATTTGGCTTTAGCGGGGGGATTAGATTCATTGGGAGAATCTCATAGAGCACAATTTTTTAATCCGGATGGTGAGGGGATTATTTTTCTAGAAAAAGCGATACGGCAAGGTGGGAAATATCAAGACTCACTAAACTCCTCACAAATTAATTTATTTGAGGACGAAAAAGACATTTTTTTAGACGAAATTAAAATTCCTGAGTGTGAAGAATGGAGAAATCTTGAAAAACTAAAAAAAGAAAAAGAAGTAGTGGGTATATATCTCTCGGGACACCCTCTAGATGATTTTGCCAGAGAAATGAAATTATTTTCTCCAAATTCATTAAAATTATTGTCAGAATTGGACTTAATTGTCAATAAAGAATTGAGTTTTTGCGGTATGGTTAGTTCTGTAGAACATAGAGTTTCTAGAACAGGTAAGGGTTGGGCAATATTTCATTTAGAAGACTTCAAGGATATGTTTGAGTTTAAAATTTTTGGAGAAGAATACCTGAGATTTAGGCACTTTATTTTAACAGATCAATTTATTAGACTAAAAATTAAAATTCAACCAGGGTGGGTTAACAGGGAATCAGGAAAATTAACTGAACCTAGAATAAAATTCATAAATTTTGAAAGTCTTCATGACGTTATAACAAATAATGCAAAAAAGTTGCAAATACATTTGGATTTAAGCACTTTAGATGAAAACAGAGTATTAGAAATATCAGAAATAGTTGACAAGTTTAAAGGTGAAAAACCGTTAAGTATTCAAGTTTACCACGAAAAAGAAAAAGTTAATTTATCCTTACTTAGTAGAAAATATAAAATTGATGTTTCAAAAGAGTTATTAAATAAGTTAGATTCCGTAGATTTGCCATATTTAATAAACTAAATCTATTATGTTTATTATTCGTGTTAACAATAGTAATTTAT
>MDTA01217361.1_pt1 | contig 10798 bp, 11 predicted proteins | sample 811151 | NCBI WGS metagenome assembly MDTA01 (sample SAMN05326648, study PRJNA326480) | marine metagenome | isolation source: seawater | place: Indian Ocean: South | collected 2010 | reverse complement strand
GTCGGGTCCGCGGTGGGCATTACGGTGGGCGGTGTAGGCATCGGTGCGGGGTACGCGGTCGGGTACGTGGTCGGGTCCGCGGTGGGCATTACGGTGGGCGGTGTAGGCATTGCCGCAGGGTCTGCTGTTGGGTACCAAGTAGGCGTAGCGCCGCTCGCGCGTGCCATAAGCAGCACGGCGGCCGCGGCAAGCGCGGGGTGCCACATCGTTACGGCTGTGTTGCCGGATCCCGGTACGGGGATATATAGTCGCCTCACCAAAAAACCCGCTCGGCCTCAAAGTACAGCCTCGAGGTGGGGCGGACGTGGCCCACGTGTGGGGCCGGCAAGGCGCCCGCCATGGCGTACTCAAATGGTACGGCCCCGGTGCGGTCGCAGTAGCCCCAGCGGCGCACAAGCGTGAATAGGTAAAGCCCGGTTATCTTTTCCACAAACGCTTCGGGCCGGCCGTGCAGCCGCAGGCACGCCGCCCGCCGTTTGGCCTCGGCCTCGAAGAGCGCTACCGTGCGCGGGGGCAGGCGCTGCCACTCGGCCTCAATGCCGACGGCCGCCGGGTTCATCCAGACACAGGCCAGACGCGGGGCCCATATACAGTGCACAGTGCTTTTGTCATGTCTTAAATTGTATTCCCACAAGCAAATCAAGCCTTTAGTTGTGCCAAGTCAAGAAGACGCACTTTTTGACGCATGCAGCCCGTGTTCTGTATCCAAGTAGGACAAAGGGGCCCTATCACAGTCTACTTTTGGCGCCGTCTTTGGCATTGCGTGCCGAAGCTAAGCACAAGAGTTACTTCCTCAAGGGGGGGTGCCAATGCGGCTTCGTGGGTTCGAATCCCACCGGAACATTCTTTTTGTGTAACGCTACATCCCCGTTTCATCCGGGTAGATGAGGGGCTCTGCTCCGGCGTACTCGGTCTCTTCGCCCTTTTTCTCTGCAGCATCGTCTGGATCGCGCAGCATGGTCATGCACGCGAACATGCCCGCCAGCATCGCAACCATTGCAAGCACCACGCTTGCGGTCACAAGCCACGTGCTCGGCGCGGTGGCGGCGTCGTGTGCCGTGAATTGTGTGGTGCTACCGTGATTGCCGCTGCCGCTCGGGCTTGCAGACCACCCGCTGTACAGCTCGCTTGCGCTCATTGTTGCAGCGACAGAATTGCGCTGTAGGCTATATGGCGCGATGCGCCGTCACAACACGTCATGCCGGTGTACCTGGACATTGAGACGACGGGGCTTGAGGACGACGCAGTGATCACCTGCGCGGTGACGCTGAGCGTATCGGCCGGCGGCGCGGGGAAGGCACCGCACGTCAAAGAGCGGCGGTGGCACGGCGCCGCGGGCGAGCCGATGCCGCCGGTGGTGGTGCGGGCCATGGCCGAGTACCTCGTCAAGATGTCGGCGCGCGAGCCCGTTGTCACCTTCAACGGGGTCGGGTTTGACATGAAACGGCTGTACGCCGCCATAACATTGACCGGCCCCGAAGACGCCGAGCTAGCCGAAGCGTTTCGGCAAATGTCCAAGGGCCACCTTGACCTCATGTACGACCTGTGGTGCGACGTGGGCTACATGTCGTCGCTCGACAGCTTTGCGGCGGCCGAGGGGCTAGGCGGCAAAACCAACAGCGGCGGCTGGGCCGCGACCGCGTGGGCGCCCGACGAAAAGGCGTGCCAACAGGTGCTCGACTACTGCGCCGCCGACGTCGAGCTGCTCCGCAAGGTGCACGAGGCGGCCGTGGCCCGCGGGCGGTTGCGCCGGCGCACCAAGGCGGGCCGCGAGCGCACGTGGGTGCTGCCCGGCGCCGACACCGCCCCGCACACCGTGCGCACCGCCGAGGCCGCCCATCGCGCGTACAAGCGTTCCCCCCCGGACACGTCGTGGATGACCGAGCCACCCACGCACACGCCCGCCGACGCCTTTGCCTGGCTGGCCAACTGATTGCAATGATTAAAGCACAAGGAACAACGCAAACAACGTCTGACGCTTAGAGGTTATTTGTGGTTGGGGCGAGGTGTATTGCTGATTGGACCTAAGGCTCGCACTTGAGCACACCGGCCCGAAGCTTGCGGTAGACGAGCCACAGCTCCGGGAACAGCGTGGCCTCTTCGGCGAGGTGGACAAGGCTGAAGAGGCTCTCGCCTTTGGTGGCACCGTTGGGCTCGGCGACGCCGTGCGGCCGGACGTTGATCCGGACGTCGTGTGGCCTTTCCTTAAAAAACACCCGCTTTCCGGCGTGCGACACCTCGACCGACTCAATTTGTTGGCCGTGGTGCCGGTACCACGTATCTCGGTCCAGAATCTCGAGCACCTTGACGGGGCGCCGGCCAAGGGTCTTGTCGACCCGCTCGGTAAGCGCGTTGGGCGGCCGCATCAACCCGGCGTGGCTCATGCCTTCGGCGGGCCGTCGCATCGTCAGCAGGTTGATAAACAGATCGTAGGAGCGATCCGGGTAAGAAGCCTTTTGGGCCATTTTGCTCAGCCCGTCGGCGTACTTGAGCCCCTCAGCCTCGAAGAGCGCCTGCCACTCTTCGCGACTCCGGGACGACTCGGGCAAGTGCCCAGTGCCGCCTTGGTTCTTGCGGGCGCCTGAGAACACCAAGTGGCCGCCCGGGGCCACCGCACCTGCCAGCAGCTTGATCATGTTTGGGTGGTGCTTGGCTGGGATGTGCTCGGCCACCTCGACCGAGAGCACAAGCTCAAACTTGGAACCAAGCAGCTGGTTGTAGCAGCCCTGCGAGCCCGCTTCAAACGCGTTAAAGGCCAGCTGCCGTGCCCGCATCGTGGGGTGCCGGTTGAACACCTCGCCGAGCATCGGCTCGGGCTCGACGCACGTTACCGACGCCCCGCCCGGCACGTGCCGCACCAGGTAATCCGAGGTGGTGCCGAGCCCGCACCCCAGCTCGAGCACAGTGCGCGGCCGGATCTTGTACGCGAGGAACCGCAAGAAGTAGGTCGCAAGGTTGAGGCCGTAAATCTTAAGGTGGGTGCACGCTGTCCATTGCCCCCCTTCTTCACCCGACGCTCCTTTCTTTTCGACTACCTCCGTCAGCGTCGGAAACCGCTGCACCTCAAACCGAGCGCACTCCCCACCCCAGCCTTGCCCCAGCCCCGGCGGCCCGGTCGTTGCTGAAATTGCGCGCCCGTACACGCCCCCCGCACAAGTCGCTGCTACCCATAGCACACCCGCCATTAAAAGCATTTTCTGCGATGAAGCTTTAGAGAAGCCTCGCTGCGATCATATATATGGCTGCCTGTGATACGCCCGCTCCCGTTGCCTTTGCCTGGCTGGCCAACTGATTGCAATGATTAAAGCACAAAGAGGCGCGCAAGCACGAGCTGCCACACGTCCTCGGACACCCCAAACTTGCGCCGCACGGCGTCGATGGCGCGCAGCAACCGCGGAGCCGCAGGGTGGTCCATACCGAGCCGCCCCCCGCCAAAGTACGCCCGCACCGCGTGCACCGCCTGCGCATCGGTGCTGGCGTACGACCGCTCGTGGCAGCACTGCGCCGCCTTGATGACGGGGCGCTCGATGCAGCCCGCCCGCATCAGCGCGGCCACGTCGGCGTAGGTGAACGAGCGCTGCCGCTTTTGCAGCTGCTCGTAGTAAGCGGTGCGCGCCCCCTCGTAGCACGCCGTCGGCGGCACCATCAGCGGGGCCAGCTCGACAATGTGCGCCCGGGGCAGCCGCGACAGCATAGTTTCGACGCGCCTGCGCTTGGCGTTGGCGGGCCGTATCTTTTTTGCCTTGCGGCCCAAGCTGACCAGCGTCGCCTTGATGACGCGGGTGGATATAAACGAGTGCTGCCTGTTGATGGTGCCGGGGCACGTCGGGTTTTGCAGCCACGGCTGCGGCCCGCAGCTGTGGCACTCGATCCGGTTGTGCGACAGCGCCTCAATCGACAGCTTGTTTGAGAGCACCCTGCTGAGCATCACGCGCTCGAGCGGCCCGGTGCCGGGGTCGTCGCGGGGGGCGGTGCAGAACCTGCCGCAAATGGTGGCGGCGCCGGCGGCGCCGCCCTCTGCGGATCCCGCCGCGGCCGCCATGGCTGAACGGTCTTGAGCACAAGGCACGCAAGCTCCGACGGGTGCAGCGCGGTGCGCGTCACCACCGAACGCTTGCCCGGCCCCGGCCGGCTGAACTCGCCAAACAGCGCGACATCAAACCGATCAGGGTGCACGAGCGCCTTGAGATCCGGCGACAGCAGCGCATAAAAGGGCTCGCAAAAGCGGCCGGCAAATGCCAGTAAAATGCACCGCGCAAAAACCCCCCCAGGGGCCGTGCTTATATCTGCCACCTCTTTCAACCCGGCGACGACACCCTTCAATTCGACGCCCGAGGCGGCGGTCGCAAACACCAGCGTGCTCCCGGCATTTGGCGCGGGCGGCGGCGCGGCGGCCCACTCGGCGAGCGCGGTTGCAAAGGCCTCGAAGACCTCCGGGCTGACGAGCACCCCGCGGCCCACGTCACCGTCGCCGGCCGCCGCCGCTGTTGCCGCAAACGCAAGCCAGTCAGCCATGCCGCCCCGAGTCGGGGTTGTGCCGGACGAGCTAACCGAGGGGCTCAACTACGGGCAGGGCAAGCTCATGCGGTTCCTGGTGACCAAAGCGAGCAGCGTGATTGTGACGGGGCCGCCCGGCGCCGGCAAGTCCAAAGTTGCCGGGCGGTACGCGGCGTGGATGGCGGAGAAGGGGACCGCGGTGCTGTACCTGCAGGCGATCCGGCTCAACCTGCCCAAGCACGTGAGCGGTGACAAGTGGATCCACGGCACCACCGTGCAGCGGCTCATCGGCACCAACAGCAACACCGGCCTCGGCAACAAAGTCCGGACCGCGGCGGCCCGGCTGCCGATTGACACGTTGGGCGCCCGCCAGCACCTGCTCGTGATGGTCGACGAGTGCTTTATGCTCTTCAAGGAGCAGGCCGACTGCATGGTCAGCGCGATCGGGCACGTGTGCATGCAGCTGCCGCAGATCAAGTCGGTGCGGTGGATCTACATGGGCGACCCCTTCCAGAACAAGCCCGTCGGCGACCCGGGCGCGACGATTGTTGAGTCGATGCACTGGGTGCTCGGGGTGCAGGTCGGGGCCAAGATGAAGAAGATGCCGATGATGACGCTGTGGGAGAACGAGCGGTGCAAGGTGCCGTGGGCGCTCGACCTGTGGACGAAGATGCGGAGCCCCACCGGCAAGAACACCACCCGCACGATTGAGCGCAAGATGACCGACCTGGCCCACGACACGATGACGGTCCACGGCTACCACTTTGGCGTCACCTCTGTCAAGGACCCGTTCAACACGGTCGTCATCACGCACACCCGCAAGCAGTGCGTGCACTGGTCCAAGCTGGCCACGGAGAGCGCGGTCCGCCTCGGCCGCCGCGGCATCTGCGTCTCGCCGTGCCCGGCGGTCGCGCTCAAGAGCGGCTCCGGGCGGCCCGAGCCCGGCAAGGTGCTCCCGCCCGACATGTACGCCAGCGTGCTCACCTACGTCTTCGTGGGGGCCGAGTGCCGGCTCACCGCAAACGTCAGCGACGACAAGGGCAGGCCGATCGCGGACAACGGCGACACCGTCTTTGTGCTGGTGCTGCCGCAGCAGGAGACGGCGCTGGCCGGGCGGGTTAACCTGTTTGACCTGGCCACCGAGTCGCTCAAGACACCGATGCGGATCCGCGTGGCCAAGTCGGGCGAAATCATCGATCTCACGCCGACGCTCGACGAGTACCGAGGGGTGCACATGTACAAGTACCCCATCACCTGGGCCCGGACGGTGCTTGGCTCGCAGGGCATGACAATCATGCCCCGGAACGAGCACGACCCAAACCGGCCGTACATGACCGCCATCTACGACTGCATCAAGACGCCTGAGCGGCAGGTCATGATGGTCGCCATGTCCCGGCTGCACGGCGACTTTTTTGCCAACAAGGTCGCCAAGAAGCATCGCACCACCGCCCCCGGCCCGACGCTGCTGGTGGTCAACTACGCGATGAACCCGTGGAGCCAGCTGCCGACCTCCAGGGGGCGGCCGGCCGACGAGAAGTTTAAAAACATTGTGCTAGCGTGCGAGGCCGCCGGCGCCAAGCGAGCGGCCAAAGCCGGCGCGCGTATAAGCGCCGCAGCACCGCCGCCTTCTGCATAATTTAAGCAATGAACGAACAGGCGTGGAACCAGGCGCTGCCCGCGGGCAGCTCGGGCACCGGCGCAAACCGGCCGTTTGTCAGGCTCCTTGAAAAGCACCAACCCCGCCTCCGGATGACGGCCACCGAGGCAATTGCGGCGCTGCCCGACGGGTACGACGGCGCGCGCAGAAGCAGGGCCGCGGTGGACGGCGACCGTCTGTTTGCCATGGCAAAGACCGCGCTTAACCTCGTCAAGAACAGGCTGCCGCAGCCGCCGCGCGCCCACGACCAGTGGCCGATGCTTGTGGCGCTGGCGGCCCGGATTGCACAGTCCACAATGGGCGCCGAGTTTACGCTTAAAACCCTCCTGCCGCCGGAAAAGCATAGCTGGGTGCTCATCGGCCTCGCCGCGCACAACGAGTGGGAAGGCAGGCCCCGCGCGCCGGGGCCCACCGAAGCCCAGTTTCAGAACATGCTGCCCGCAGCCGCCGGCGACCCCACCGACGACGGCGGCGACGACGACGACGCAGACAACCCCGACGACGACCCCCGGGTGCACGCCGGGGCCGAGTTTAACAACGGGCTCTCGCAAAAGGCCGGGATGGTCTCCGTCACCGTGAAGCGGTCGCCGCTGTGGGGGCCGTTCTTTGAACCCCATGTAAACTGGACCACACTGACGCACGACGCGCGGGGGGCGCCCACCGTCGACGTGGACCACGCGAAGCCCGCCGCTGCCTTTGCCAACCTCTACGACGCCGTCGGCAGCGTCAACCCGCACCGCCTCGAGCGCCGCACCACGGCGTCGACGCTCGGCAGCTGGACGCACAGCCTGGTCGAGCACCACCTGCTCAAAACGTTCAGGCTGGAGTGCCGCCCGCTGACCGACGAGGAGGACCACATGCTCGGCGTCTTCTACGTGCAGACCTCCCACCTGCTGTTCCCCCGCGCAATCGCCAAGTACATGGCCAATGCAATGTGCTCGCTCGCGCTGCGGCCGACGGTAAGCGCCGCACGGCCAATCGCGATGACACAGACGCGGTGCAGCCCGCTGTACGCCGTCATCATGCCGGGGGCGCACACCATCCCGATGCTGCGCGTCGGCGACTCGGCGCCCGAGGCGTCGCTGATAAACTTCATCCCGGACGGCATCATCTACAACGCGGAGACCAACACCCTGCACGTCTACGAGCTCAAGACAGTGTGGGGCACAAAGTCACAGGAAAAGCTGGATGACACGGCCGGCGTGCCGTGGCGCACGCACCGGCGCCAGGCGGCGCTGCAGGCCCTCGCGGTGGCGCTGACCCCGGGCGACGACCTCCGCGCCAGATTTGAAGCAGAGGGGTGGCCCACCAAAGTCGTCGCCACCGTGATTGTGGTGCGGGCCTCGGCATCAGAAGAGCACGCCAGGGGGGCCAGGCGCCCGCGCACCCGCCGCGCAAACATCCGCATCGGCGACTCAAAGATTATGCAGTGCGTCATACCGGTCACCCACAAAATTAACCGCCTCATCCCAAGCACCGCCATGGGCCGAACGCTGGCCGCGCAGCTGCTCATCGAGCGCGCCAACGCCACACGAGGGAAAAGGTGTTATAACGTCGACAACAACGAAGAGGCGACAAAGGCCAACATGCAAAATGCCGCCGCCGCGGTGCTGTGGAACGTGGTGCCCCGCGGAAACGCCTACGCTAGAACGTGGGCCACGGTGCTGTGCACGGGGCCGGTGGTTTCCGCCGCGACGCTGAAAAAGCTTAAGGAGCTAATTTTGCCGGTGCTGACTGAACAATACAACTAAAAAGTTGCAGCATTTCCACGTGCAAGCCAAACGCCAACCATAAAAAAAGAACAGATCGCAGAACCATGCCCCCTAGCCTCAGCATCCAGCAAACCCGCGCGCACATTGAGGCGCACGCGCGCTGCCGCAAGGCCCTAAAGTGCGCGCTGCGAGAAGCAAACCGCATTGCGCGCGATGCAACCGTGCAAGGGCACACCCTGGGTGTGTTTACCTCGCAAAAGGCGGTGAGCGACTCGTTCAAGGCCCTTGACGTTGCCACCATGGAGTTGTTGCGCCAAATCTCGGCCGGAGAGCTGCAGGACAAGGCCGCCATTTGCGGCGCTGTGGCCGCGCTGGCGACAGATCGGCTGAGGGCCGTGTCGATTGCACGGCAGCTTGAGGCATCCTTCACCATGGCAAAGGCCGTCGAGCTGTTTAACCGACACGTGTACAACTCACGGACCAACCCGGAAAGCCTCGAGCGCGCGGAAAAGGCGTACGAAGCGGTCTTTGACTTGCGGGTGTCCGAGCTGGAGCGCACCCAGGAATACGACGCCAACGGAAAGGACATGACGCACTCTGTCAACCTGGTGATCCACCACGCAGACGGCGAAGCGCCCGCAAAAGGCAGCGGGGCGGCGGTGCTTGCCATTGCTGCGCACCACAAACACATCAACGACACTGATAGGGCCGCGCTCGACGCCGCGCGCGCCAAGCGCTGGGTGCCGTAGCAGCACGATGTATACATTAAAAGTACCAATCGTCGTAGCGCGTAAGCGGGCACACACGCTCGAGCTTGTCGCACACCGCCGCCCACACTTGGTCTGCCCCGTCTTCCTTCAGCGGGAGCTCGGACCGCACCACATGCGTCCCGTGCCGGTCGCCCGGGGAAACCGGCACCAGCACCAGTCGGCACCCCACCCGCGCCTGGAGCTCGCGAAGCGCCTTGCCGTGCTTGCCCAAAAACAGCGACACGGCCAGCAGCGGCAGCATGGGCTCCGGGTGCGGGCCAAACCCAGACCGTATCGACGGCGGAATGGCCACCGCGGCGCGGCTTGAGTCGAGCCACTTTGCGCCGTTTTCGGCCCGGGCCACCGACAACCGCTCCACCTCGGACTCGGCCCGACGCGCGTACGCCGCGCACGACGTCGATATGGTGATTGTCGCCACATGCGCAAGTTTTTCTTCTGCCGAGGCCCCGTTTACCGTAACGTGGTACGGCGGGCGCTTCTGCAGCTGGGCATCGGCCAGCTCGGCGGCCTCGGCGGGGTGCGCCCTTACAAAGTGTAGCACCGCCTCGGGCGGCTCGGGCCCGGCGGGGCAGTCGGCTGCGCCCGTGTACACAAGCCGGCACCGTCTGATGGGGTCGGGCTCGTCGCGGTGTTTGGCCATCAGCTCGGTGCTCCACTGCGAAAACACGCGCTCGAGAGGCTGGACATCGCCCACGTGCACCCAGATGTCGACCCAGGCACCGAGCCCGGTCAGGCGGTCGGCAAGGTAGGCGGGGGTGCACGGCGCAGCGCCGTACACGTGGCTGTCGCGCCGCGTGCTGCACAGCTTGGGGAGCCACTGGGCCACCTTGGCGGCCCCGGCCGCGTGCGCCTGCGCAGCGTGCTCGGCCACCACCACGCTCTCGACCCACTCGCGCCGAAGCAACCCGCCGTCGCTGCCGACGTACGCCTCTGGCACCGGGCACCCCGCCGCCTCGCGCTCGAGCCGAGCCCGGCAGGCTTGGCAAAAGGCTGAGTCAAACACCACGTCGGGGCACGGCTCCTCGAGAAAGATGGGGGCACCCCCCCGTTTGCCCGCCCGCAGCACGGCCGCCATCACCCACGCCGTCACAGACGCCAGGTCGCCCCCGCGTTGGGCCGGCGGGGGCGGCGTCGGCGTCGGGGACGAAGCCGGAGGGGGCGGGCCCTCAAGCACCATGCTCTGGAACTTCCGGCCCTTATGCTTCCGCTTGCCCATGGCGTTTGTGTAGCGGGTGCCAAGCCGCCAGCTGATATAGGTATATCTGTCCTGGGCGCCCTCCACCATAAAATATGGACCCGTGCTACAAAGCAACCTTCAAAAACGAGCTAGGTAACACCATCGGTATAACCATCACGCGCAGCCCCGCCGGGAGCATTCGCGTTGTCGTAAGCGGGCCATCGAGCGTTGCAGATCACACGTACACGCGCGAAGAGGTCATGCAACTCATTGCGGGGCTGTTTGAAATTGTCTGAGTAACCTTTTGCACACCTGCGGTGGGTGTCAGCAAATCATGTCAAGCCATCAAGAGGTGGACACAGTTCTTAGTCTCAAGGCGGGCCAGGCGTGGGTCGTCCCGGCCGACGACACCAAGATTTCTCACACGGTAACGTTTAACAACACGACGCTCGACGACGCCCGCAAGATCATTGGCTGCCAGTGGGTGCAGCTGCTGCCCGTGTACAAAGGCCAGCTGGCGGGCAAGTTTGCCGTCTACTGCGACGAAGACGGCGGCGTTTCTTCAACGCAGCCGGTGAACGAGCGGGCGACGCTCGAGTACAGCGACGTTGCTTTTTTGACCAGCAAAGTGCACGGCACCATTGTGGTAGCGCACATGCCAAAGGAAGACGATGCCTGATTGGCTTTATTGTATACACACAATCAGCTTGACTGGGCCAAGCTTGCCATGGCAAAACCCGCGTAGCGCTGCGCGTCGCTTTTGGTTTATGCGTCGCAAAAGGCGGAGGTAGCATTTTGAAAGTCGTACAATTGTTGAAACCTTTCAGCTTCTTCCCGTTCTGCTTGTGTCATTCCAAGCGCGTCACGCTCGTCGTCTGCGGGCCCCGCCGCTTGGTCTTCTTCGGCAAGTTGTAACGCGAGCCTTAGTGATTGGTCCTCGTCGTATTCTTCTTGTGTCAACCCAAACTCCTGGGCCGGGCGCCTC